>Ga0307474_10000004_pt1 | contig 239778 bp, 191 predicted proteins | sample atmos_gasesECM1C_2_FD_203312 | JGI IMG/M metagenome (GOLD analysis project Ga0307474, IMG submission 203312) | Hardwood forest soil microbial communities from Morgan-Monroe State Forest, Indiana, United States - atmos_gasesECM1C_05 | ecosystem: Environmental > Terrestrial > Soil > Temperate...
AAATCACACACAGTTCGTCGCGCGCGGCGACTACAACATCACCGACAAGACGCGCATGTTCGCGCGCTTTACTTATTTTGGCCTGCTTGACCTTCCGACCAATCCTTTGGGCACGGGTTTGTGCCTGGACCGCTGCGCCGAGGATTACCACACGAAAGCTCTCGCGATCGATCTCAACCACGTCTTTAGTCCGAATGTCATCGGCGATTTGAATATTTCAGGAAGCCGCTTTATTTACCTCCGTGCGCCACTGCTTGCTGGTTACGATCTGACTCAACTGGGATGGCCGGCGAGCTACAACAGTGAAGTTCCCGAGATCATGCGGACGCCTCCTACGCCGGCATTTCCGTTTCCCGGCGATGTCGGCAAGAGCCAAGGCAACAGCGCGATTGGCGACCACAACACTCAGTACAACATTTCTCCATCTCTGACCGTCATTCGCGGCAAACACACATTCCAGTTCGGGGCCCAGTATGAGTTGGGTCTCGACAATTACTACCAAACCAACATCGCCAGCGGCGCATTTGGTTTCTCGGGAGCTTGGACAAGTAGCACGGGCCTACCCACCGCTGCTAACCCCGCTACCGGCGGGTTCGCTTTTGCTGATTTCCTGTTGGGTTTAGCCCAAAACGGGCCTGCTACCTTCGTGAACCAGACGGAGGGCTCTGCCCAGGTTCCAGCGCAAACCGCCGGCCGTCAGACCTACCGAGCGCTTTATGCGGGTGACACCTGGCACTACACCCCCAAATTGACCTTAAACTGGGGCCTGCGGTATGAACTTCAGGGGCCGTGGTCAGACCGTTACAACCGCTTGAGTTACTGGGACCCGACGGTGACCAATGCAACGGTTACAGGCTGCAACGGTACTCCCGGATCGCCTTGTCTCGGTGACGCGTTGCTGGTCGGAAACGGTCCAAACACGAGCCGGAATAACTTGCCATTGGACACGAAAGAGTTCTCTCCGCGCCTCGGATTTGCTTACAGCTGGGATCAGAAGACTGTGATTCGCGGCGGCTACGGCGTGTTCTGGATTCCGAACTACACCGATTTCAACATCAATCCAGACAACGATCCGATCAACCTGGCGACCACTCCTTTCTTTGGATCGATCAATCATGGCCTGTCGCCGGCTGCTACTCTTGACAATAGCAATTGCACCTTGGCTGGTCAGACGTTTGCCAGTTTCACTTGCACGACTGCGGGTCCCTTTGGTGCCGCTGGAGTTTTGGCGCCGCCAGGCAGGCAGGGAAACACTTCAAATTTTATTGCCACAAACGGTGCGCCCACGTTGGCGCCCTGGACCAACCCGAAAGAAGGGTACGTACAGCAGTGGAACCTCGACATTCAACGCCAGTTGGGAGCCGGGTTTTTCGTTGATGTTGCTTACGCGGGTTCGCACGGCGTTCACCTTTCGAACGACAACCCTAATGTTGGTATCAATCAAATCCCCGACTCTTTCATTGCGCAAGCCGCTGCGCAAGCCGCGGCTGGTCAAACCCCGACGATTGGAACGTCATTTGCGGCGGCCAATCGTAACAATCCCCTCTCGAGCCCCAACACCGCGCTGGCCGGCAACACCGTCAATCTTGGGCAACTTGATCGCCCCTACCCTCAGTACAACAACGTGAGTCTGGCTCAATATGGGTGCTGCGGTAGCACCTATAATTCGCTCCAAGCCACGGTAACTCGCCGATTCCAAGGCGGTGGCACGCTACTGGTGGCTTACACGAACGCCAAACTGCTGAGCGATACCGACACCCAGACCAGTTGGCTTGAGAATGGCAATACGGGCGGCGTGGGGCAGGTGCAAGACTGGAATAATCTGGCCGGCGAAAGGTCGCTTTCTTCTCAGGATGTGTCCCAGCGCTTGGTCATCAGTTATGTGCTTGACCTTCCTTTCGGGCATGGCAAGAAATTCCTTTCGGGAATGTCTGGAGCGGGTGACAAGCTTGTTTCCGGTTGGGGAATTGACGGCGTAACCACCTTCCAGCGCGGTTTTCCGCTCAAGATTGCATGGTCCGGGCCCGCAACCGCCTTGGAAAATGCCAGCCTCGGCGTGAGCAACGTCCGTCCCGACGTTGTGGCTGGATGCTCCAAAGGAGGCAGTCGTACGCTGACAAGCTGGTTTAACACGAATTGCTTCGCCGCCCCGCCGCAGTGGGGTTTTGGCACCGAATCCCGAGTGGACGACTCACTGCGCGCGGACGGAATCAACAACTTTGATTTTGCTATATTCAAGCGGACGACCATCACCGAAAGGGTCGGTCTTGAATTCCGAACCGAATTCTTTGATCTGTTCAATCATCCGCAGTTCGGTTTCCCGGGCACGAACTTTAATCCCGCGGCAGGGGACAACAGCGCTAATGGATTTGGAACGGTGACGTCCACGAACACGGGTAACACCCCGCGTCTGATTCAGTTTGCACTGAAGCTTGTTTTCTAAGTTGCGCGACACGGCGCGGGCTGGGCATTTCTGCCCAGCCCGTTTTTTTCGCTTGTCGTGCTTGTGCCTCCGTTCAGTCTAGATTTCCCGCGACCCCATGAGGAATGTTCCCGTCATCGACTATTCCGAGGCCAAGAAGATCATCGACTTGATCGTGGACAAGGCTTCCCGCATGCAAAAATCCGTCGTAGTGGCCGTCGCCGATCCGCACGGTGAACTCATTGCTTTTGCCCGTATGGACGGCGCTCCCATTTCCTCGATCCGAATTGCCGCCAATAAGGCATGGACCGCCGCCCGCGAGCGCAAACCCACAAAAGAAATCGGAGAAAAGGTGCGCCACCCCGAAAAGGGCCACGACATTGCCTACTACGGTGATCCCAGGTTCGTCGGCTGGGGTGGCGGCATTCCCATCTGGAAGGACGGCGTTGTTGCAGGCGCCGTTGCGGTCAGTGGCCTATCCTCGCGCGAAGACATCGAGTTGGCCACGCTTGCGACGGAAATAGTGTCTCTGCAGCAGAGTCCTTGAGAACGCGAGAGAACATGGTCGACTAATTTGTATCAACCCGTAAGGTGGAGGTTCGAATGACCCGCAGGTTACGTTTTTTTTTTCTTCTACTGGTTTTGCCTCTTGTTTTGTCGTGGTCCCAGACGCAGACTCCCTCACCAGATGCTGACGCACGGGTTGATTCGCTGCTCAAGAAGTTGACCCTGGAAGAGAAGGTTGACTTGATCGGCGGTGTGGACGATTTCTACATCCGCGCCAACGAGAAGATCGGGCTGCCACGGTTGAAGATGGCCGACGGTCCAGTCGGCGTGCGAAATTACGGCCCGTCGACGGTGTTTGGCGGCATCGGCCTCGCAGCAACGTGGGATCCGGAAATGGCGGCCCGGATCGGAGCTACTATCGGCCACGACGCCCGCGTCCGCGGAGTGCACTTCATGCTAGGGCCGGGCGTGAACATCTATCGTGCTCCGATGAATGGCCGCAACTTCGAATACTTCGGTGAAGACCCATTCCTCTCGGCTCGCATTGCGGTGGGTTACATCAACGGTATGCAAAAACAGGGGGTCAGCGCAACCATCAAGCACTTCATGGGCAACAATTCGGAGTTTGACCGTCACAATACCGATTCCATTATCGATGAACGCACCATGCGCGAAATTTATCTTCCGGTGTTTGAAGCCGCGGTGAAGGAGGCGCAAGTTGGCGCGATCATGGACTCCTACAACCTGACTAACGGACTGCATATGACCCAGAACGGTCGGTTGAATACGGACCTCGTGAAAAAAGAATGGGGCTTTTTAGGAATCATGATGTCGGATTGGACTTCCACCTACGACGGCGTCGCCGCTGCGAATGGCGGTCTCGACCTCGAGATGCCATCGGGGAAATTCATGAACCGGGCGACTCTGCTGCCAGCCATCAAAGCCGGCAAGGTCAGCGAAGCAACCATCGACGATAAGGTTCGGCGCATCCTGCGCACCGCGATTCAATTTGGATGGCTCGATCGCGACCAAACCGATGTGTCCATCCCAATGCTGAATGTCGCGGGAAATCAAGTCGCGCTGGAAGCTGCTCGCTCCGGCATGGTTCTGCTCAAAAACGACGGCAATCTTCTTCCGCTGGAGAAGGGAAGCATCAAGTCGATCGCCGTCATCGGTCCTGACGCGTATCCAGCGCAGCCCGGCGGAGGCGGCAGCGCCGAGGCTAAACCCTTTACGCCGGTAAGCTATCTGGAAGGAATCTTGAACTACCTTGGCAACGGCGCGACAGTTTACTACGCGCGAGGCATTCCTACTTTTGAAGAGATTTCCAAGCAAATGCAATTTACGACTCTGGCCAGCGGCGGCCAGCAGGGTCTGAAGACCGAAATCTTCCTTAATCCCAACCTCAGCGGTACACCCGCGATTGTGCGAACCGACAAACGTGTCAATTACGAACCACCCCGCGGCGGGGAGGAAACGGAGAGCAGCAAAATCTCCGTTCGTTGGACTGGCTTCTTTACGCCGGGTGTTGCCGGCCAATACCTTGCGTTCGTGCAGGGTCCCGGCGAAAACGGCGGCTACCGGCTTTACATCGACAAGAAACTCGTGCTCGACAACTGGAAACAGTGGTACGCGTTCGTTGGCGAAGCTCCCGTCACTCTCACTGCGGGCCCGCACCAAGTCGAACTCGACTATCACGCTACGAACGGATGGGGCAAAGCTACGGCTAATCTTGGCATCGTCCGCCCTGAAACGCTGGTGACGGCGGAGGCGAAAGCGCTGGCCGCGCGCGCGGATGCCGTGATCGTCGCTCCAGGTTTTGACACTGCCAGCGAAGGCGAAAGCGGCGACCGGACGTTCCGCCTGCTTCCCGGTCAGGACGAACTCATCAACCAGATTGCGGCCGTAAACAAGAAAACAATCGTAGTGATGACCTCCGGCGGCGGGGTTGACATGACCGCCTGGATTGATCGTGTCCCCGCGCTTCTCGAAGCCTGGTACCCTGGCCAGGAAGGCGGCACTGCCGTGGCCCAACTTCTTTTTGGCGACTTCAATCCCTGCGGACGCTTGCCGATTTCGATCGAACGCCGGTGGGAGGACAACGCCACTCATGACAGTTACTATCCGAAAGATGGCAGCAAGAAAGTTGAATACACCGAGGGAGTTTTCGTCGGCTATCGGCACTTCGATAAGTCCGCGGTCAAGCCGCTGTTTCCCTTCGGCTACGGATTGTCCTACACCTCATTCGCGTACAAGAATCTGACGATTTCGCCTCCGTCATCCGATCAGCAAGTCAGCGTTGCCTTCGACATCAGCAACACCGGCAGTCGCGCCGGCGCGGATGTCGCAGAGGTGTTCGTTGGCGATCATCGTGCTCCGGTTCCTCGCCCGATCAAGGAGTTGAAAGGTTTCGCCAAAGTAAGTCTGAATCCGGGCGAGACCAAGAACATTACGGTCAAACTCGACCGGCGCGCGTTCTCTTATTACGACGTCAAGAATCATACGTGGACGGTCGCGCCGGGAGACTTTGACGTGTATGTCGCCCGTTCGGCAGCCGAGATCGAACTGACGGGGAAGGTAGCTGTGCACTAGAAGCGGGAGTGGGCAGCCATAGAATTCCCGTTGTGGGCTGGTTGTTTACTTTCTGGTACTGGGTACCCCCCCCTCCCCCTGTTGTTCGCAAAATCTAGAAAACAAACGATTTAATTTACGACTATGTGCTAGATCTTTGAGTTGAAAGGACTTACACGCAAAATCTAGAGAACATTGGGGTTACGGGCGAGGTGATGTCCCATTTTGGATTGTGCGGGCACCTGGGGGCCGGGCGTATCGAGGATCCTCGCAGTGGACCAGATTGTCAAAGATCGAATATTATCTTACAGAATAGTGTAAGTTGTATTAGGTTATCTGGTTTGAAGCTTGTGGTCAATGATGAAAAGGGGCCGCGGAACTGACGGTTCGCGTGGTTCGCAATGCGCTTGTGTAGCTTCCTGTCGGGAACCGATATTGAGAGTTCGGAACGGATGTTCTCGCCTCCCACTCTTCCGCACAGAACGCGGAAGAATGGGGCACCCCTCATTTATGTGTGATTTAGAGTTGCGATTGCAATGGGTGGGCCACCCGCCCTGGTAGCGCGTGTGTAAATCACAACCTATAATCATCATCGCTCGGCTCCTTTCCTCCGAGCCTTGGTCGCTTTGAGCGCTTCCAAGTCTACTCGCCCGCAAGGAGCCGACACGGTTATCTCATCAGCCTATGGCTCCAATTCAAACACCGTTCCGCACCCACCTGAGCACGTCCCAGTACCGCCCCCTGCTGTCGTGCTGTAGAGGTTACCGGATGCGTCGAGGACAATGGCGGCTTCGGGATATGCAGCGTCGGGCACACCCTTCATTGTATAAAGCAGGCCGAATGCCCAACCTCGAGCGGTCGGAGAATCGAGGCGAAACACCGTACCACGAAAATAGGCTCCGCCGAGCGACCCGCCATAGAGTGCGCCGCGAACATCGAAGACTATCCCAGCCCCGGGACAACACGGTGCATCCCCAAACCCGGTGAACCTGTGCAGTACCGTCTCTATCCATTTGCCGCCACGCTGCGTGAACCGGAAGATGATGCCCTCGCTGTTTGCTCCGCCCCCTCCTCCAGCCGTGCCGTAAAGTGCGCCCTTCGCGTCGAAGATGAGGCCTCCGTTCGGGTCAGCTCCATCGTCGCCGCCAGTGAATCGGTGCAATATCTTCCCCGTCCACGCGCTTCCATCCTTCGGTGGTTCTAACTCAAACAGCGTGCCACAGCCCACATTCTGGCAATTTGTGCTTCCGCCCAAAGCCGTTGAGCCGAAGATTGCGCCGGTGCTGTTTAGGACTAGCCCGCCGAGTGGATTTGCTCCGTCCTTCCCGCCCTTGAAGCTGTGCAGCACCTTCTCCGTCCACCTACCTCCCTTCGCCTTCGGAGGACTCAGCTCGAATACCGTACCGCAGAACCCGTAAATCTTGTTGCACGTTCCGTAGCCGCCCCCAAAAGTGGTAGCACCGTAGAGATTGCCCTGCAGATCCCAAGTCAGAGCGCCGCCGGGCAAGTAGCCGTCCTTGCCGCCCTGGAAGTTGTACAGCACTGTCTCCGTCCAAGCGTCGCCCTGCTTGGCAGGTGGACTTAGTTTGAAGACCGTTCCGCAGCCCACTGGTGTACCGAAAAGCGCGCAAGGGCCCGCTCCTCCGTAACCGGTCGTCCCATAAAGACTACCGGTCGCATCTAGGACCACGCCTCCGGTCGGAGATGAACCATCACTGAAGTCTCGGCCTTTGAAGACATAGAGCACAGTTTTAGTCCAAGGATCACCTTTCCTTGCGGGCGGCGACAATTGGAACACCGTGCCACAGGCGGCGGGAGGACATGAGCCTACACCGCCTTGGAGCGTAGTTCCGTACAGATCGCCGTGCTTATCGAAGATCACGCCGCCCGAAGGGAAGGCCCCGTCGTTTCCGCCTTGGAAGCTGTAGAGTACTTTTTCCTTCCACTCGGCCGCTGAGAGGCTGCTGGCAAATATCACGAGGGCCAGAAGAATTGCCGGCGTGCGTGTCACGGGAGGAAACCAGCTGGTTTGGTGCATACTGTGGCCGACTCCGACGTTGGAACTGGCGCTGTCAGCGGGGGACGGACTTCGCAGTGCCGTATCATACTCCAGCGTGGGGGCGGGTGAGCTGATTTGTTTAGCGGCTGCGGAAATTGGGGTTGGGGGCTGCGCCTCAGGGGCTGAAGCTCGGAGCTATTCTTAGCGCTTTTGGCACGAGTGAACTCGTGCCCTTCCCGAGTTCGTGGACGGGGCTTGGCCCGGCCTTTCTTGCTGATATTTGCTCACGGGGGGCCGTGCCCTTGTTTGTCTGGTTTTTGGATAGACAGGGCGCGGATTTTTGTTCTCCGGCGGCTGAAATGCCCCGGCTTTGGCAAAGAACGCGAAAGGCTGGGCGACCTGGCACTCCGTCCGTCGTCTCCCACTTCTCGCAAAGGATGCGAGAAATGGGGCACCCGAGATCGTCGTAAGGTAACGACAAGCGGCTGCCTCAGGGGCTGAAGCCCGGACGTATTCTTGGGACTTTGCGGCACGAGTGAACTCGTGCCCTTCCGGAATTGCTGAAGCCGTTGCGGTGCGGCTAAAGGAGACCGTTACGAAACTCGGCGGTTGAGTTGCGACATGACTCCTGCGGGATGACGCTATTTAATACAAGATCCAAACTGAGCTACTACGGGCGAAAAAGGTATCGCCGCAACAAACACGGCTCATCACCTTACACTGCACGCAACACGATCATGCTGGCGTCGTCTTGAAAACGGCCGGCGCAGTGGTCTGAGGCGCTTCGGATTAGCATGGTTTTCAATTCTTCGGCACCCGCTGCACGATTCTCCTGGGCGATTCTGGTCACGCGTTCTTCACCGAAAGGCTCGTCGTCCTGGTTGCTGGCTTCGACCAGTCCATCGGTGAACATCATTAGCCGGTCGCCCGGCCGCAGTTGCAGATCGCTTTGCTCATAGACCCAATCGGGGAACTGTCCCAGGACAGCGCCGGCAGCGTTCAACTCGCTGGCCGTGCCATTCGCGCGGAGGAGGATTGGAGGATTGTGTCCGGCATTGCAATAGGTAAGCCGATTGTCTTTGCTGTCGAGCACGGCATAGAAGAACGATACGAATTTACCCACGGGCGCGATCTCGCACAGAATACGATTAAGCCTGCGACAAAGCTCGCGCGGCAAGCGGGTGTCCCACATCAACGGTCGGAGCGCCGCCTGCAGGCTGGACATCAGCAGCGCGGCTGGCATTCCCTTGCCCGACACGTCGGCAATGCACAGCACGGTCTGCGTTTCGCTAATTCGCACCACGTTGTAGTAATCGCCACCTACGCATCGCACCGGCTGGGTCACGCCCGCAATTTCGTAATCCTTAATCCGAGGAATGCTCCTGGGCAGCAGATGGTTCTGGATTTCGCGTGCGTCCCGCAGTTCGTCCGCGAGTTGACGCTGCGCCTGCCGCAACGAGCGGCAGCGCTCCACTTGCCTTTCCAACTTTTCCAGCAGCTCTCGGTTGTGCCAGGGCTTCTGCACGAAATCAGAAGCGCCTCGCCGCATTGCTTCCACGGCAACGTCTACGCTGCTCCATGCCGTCATCACCACCAGCGGAAGGTTCTCGTCGAGCAATCGGATCTGCGATACCAGATCCAAACCTTCCCCGCCTGCAGTCGTGTCGCGCGTGTAATTCAAGTCCATGAGCACGACGTCGAACTCGTGCGACTCAATTGCCTGCAGCACGCGCGCTGGATGAGTTACAGCTTCCGTCCGGTACCCGTGGTTTTTGAGCAATAACTCCAACGCATCCAAAACGTGTGGCTGATCGTCGGCGACCAGCACGCGAGCCGTTGGCAGGCTCTGGGTTCGATATGCGACGGGCGTTTGTACGCTTTCCATGGAGCAGGAAAGTGCACTCCGTTGTCCAGCCTTGAATGATCGCAAGTTGCTGATTTGAAATAAAAAACGAGTCTGACGATGAGTAGACTCGGGAGCTTACTGTGCGGGTGTGGAATGAAATGTCCGGAAATGAACGAACTCTGGCCCACCCTTTGGAAGGTCAGATTGCGAAGCGCCAGGATTCTAAGTTGTCAGCAAGATTCTGGACCTGGTTGTTCACAGCAAGTGCGGGCCTTCACAAGAGAGTGTGGCGGGGAAGAACTGGCCGCGGATTTTAACGGATCGGATGGAAGGCTACTGAGTTGGACGAAACTGCCAGCGCGTAGCCGCATTCAGCGACTTTTTTTCGTCGAGCCCAAACACCACCGACGGACGCACAGCATAAATCGGTTCCTTCAAGCTCAGGATATCGGCCTCCATCCCGGACATATCAAAGGCATACTTGCGTTCGTACCGCTTGAGGAATGCGCGGCGCTGGTCCACGTCGGACACTTCCTCCGCAAATCCTTCGACGATCACTGCCTGATTCGCCTGCTCGGTGCAAACCACGCAGTGCTGGTTCTGTGCCAGATTGCGCGCTTTGCGCGACTGCCGTCCCGTGCTGAACAGGAAAAGTCCATCCAGCCACAAGCCCCAGACGATCATGGTGTGCGGCGACCCGTCTGGCTTCTCAGTAGTAATCCAGTAGTTGTGAGATTTCTCCAGCCGTTGCTGCGCCCAACTCCACGGCAGCAATCCCTTGGTGCCCTTGGGCAAGCCATAGCCCGGCATGTGCGGACGGCTGGCTTCGGGTTTCGAAATTCGCGAAGCTTTTTTGGTCGCATTACAATGGCAGGTGGAGTCGCGGCTCGTCGCGTCTCCATCGGGCTACAGATTCTGCTTCGTCCACTGATCAATCCACCCCAGCGCCTTAGTCAGGTTCTCCAACGAATTGGCCACACTGAAACGCAGATAGCCTTCCCCATAATCTCCAAACGCAGTTCCCGACAAACACGCCACCCCCGCGTCTTCCAGGAGAGCATCAGCCAGTTTCTTGGATTTCCATCCGGTCTTGGTGATATTGGGAAAGACATAGAACGCGCCCTTGGGTACGCGGCAGGAGAAGCCTTTGATCCGGTTCAGCCCTGCCACAAAAACATCGCGCCGCTTTTGAAACTCGGTACGCATTCTGTCGACCGGCGCCTGATGCCCGCGAATGGCCTCAATGCCTGCGATCTGTGTAAAGCTTGCCGTGCATGAAGTCGAATTCGTCATTAGCCTCGCCATCTGGGTGGCGAGGTCGGGCCTCATAACTCCGTAGCCCATGCGCCATCCGGTCATAGCATAGGTCTTGGAGAAGCCGTCAAGGAGGATGGTGCGCTCTTTGAAACCGGGTTCGGACATGATGGAGTGGTGGTGGGCGCCATCGAACATCAGGCGGCTGTAGATCTCATCCGATAAGACCATAATGTTTCGGTCGCCGATGGCTTTGGTGATGGCCACAACGTCGCGCTTGCTCAGCACTCCACCAGTAGGATTGTGGGGGGAATTCAGGATGATGAGCCTGGTGCGATCCGTAATCAGATGGGATAGTTCTTCCACATCCAGGCTAAAATCTTTCTCCTCCCATAGCCGGATGGGTACCGCCTTAGCCCCTACGTAGTGGATCATGGACTCATAGATGGGAAAGCCCGGATTGGGATAGATCACCTCATCCCCAATGTCCGCCAGCGCCAGCATAGTAAAGAAAATAATTGGCTTGCCGCCCGGGACCACCACCACCCAATCGCTGGTGACATTCACTCCGCGGCTGCGCGTTACGTCGTCCGCAATAGCCTGGCGCAACTCGGGCAGTCCCGCCGCCGGACCATAGTGCGTCCATCCGGTTTTCATGGCCTCGGCGCCGGCCTCAATAATGTCTTTCGGCGTGTCAAAGTCGGGCTCGCCAATTTCCAGGTGGATGACATCCTTACCCTGACGCTCCAGGGCGCGCGCCTTGTTCAACACTTCAAAGGCAGTCTCAGTGCCCAGCCGGGACATGCGTTCAGCCAAGCGGAGTTCGTATTGCGTAGCTCTTTCCATAGTGGCAAAAGTTGTCATTATATCCTCTCTGCGGCTGAGAACGCGATTTTCGGCTCAATTTCAGCCGAAAGCGTGATAACGTATGCCCAATATGATCTTCCGGCCTGCTCCCGGGTTGGTTGCGGTATCCGTGGGCTTTTAATTCTAGACAGAAGGGCCGGTCTCCCATTTTGATTTACGTCCTCATTTCGCAACATCGGACCGAACCCTTGGGAAGCTAATGACGAGAGCAAGTTCTATTTCTGTGCTTGTGATCGTAGTTGCGATGACGAGTTTCGTTGTCGGTCGCGCACAGAAAGCCAACGCCGATGAGGAAGCCAGAAGCAGTGGCCAAGCATCCAACGGCCGGGCAGTTCGTGACCCTCTAAAAGTCGGGCTGCTGAACTGGAATCGGCCCAACCCGACAACGCGGATCAAAGTGGGTAGTCAGCCCTATGGCGTCGCCTTTGATGGCGTCAACCTCTGGACGGCGAACTTTGGCGATGGCACCGTCACAAAGGTGCGCGCAAACGATCCCGAGGTGCTGGGTACCTTTAAAGTGGGCAGTTCGCCCTATGGGGTGACCTTCGACGGGGACAACATTTGGGTATCGAATCAAGGGGAGGGGACGGTCGTCAAGCTGCGGACGGGCGACGGAAAAGTGATGGGCAGGTTTGCGGTGGGGCATTACCCAGGGTGGATGGCATGTGATGGTTCCCACCTCTGGGTAACAACCGTCCCCGGTCAAGGCGCTGGCAAGCTAAACGAGCTGCGAATCAGCGATGGCAAGATTCTGGAAAGCTTCGATATTGGCACTTCACCGGTGGCAGTCGCCTTCGACGGTGCCAACGTCTGGGTGACAAATGGCGACGGCACAGTGAGCAAGCTGCGTGCTAGCGATGGCAAAACTTTGGGTACTTTCGCGGTTGAAGGGGGACCGATTGGCATAGCTTTTGACGGCGCGAACATGTGGGTGGCTAACCGGGGTTATGCCACGGTGACCAAACTACGGGCCAGCGATGGCAAGAATCTCGGTACTTTCCCTGCGCCCGGAGGACCTTACGGTGTCGCCTTCGATGGAACCAACATCTGGCTTTCCGGCGAATCGTTTGTCATCGAACTGCGTCCCGCTGACGGTACCGAACTCGGCCGTTGGCCGACTACCGGAGCTGCCGGGATAGCCTTCGATGGAATCAATATGTGGGTCGGAGAATTCAACGACAATGTTCTGGCTGGCTACGAGGTAGGCAAGCTGTAACACCGGCCAGAAGAAACAATTCTCTTCGGCGAAGCACTACTGTCTAGTAGGGAGGATGTACGGTGAAGAGTTTTGGATGGTTGCAGTTTTGTGTTCCAATTGCTCTGGCGGTTTTCTTGGTTGCCGGCAGCGCCCCGTCGAGCGCTCAGACCTTGTGTAGTTCGGGTGTATGTGTGCTCACTTGGCAGAACGACACCTACCGCACCGGGGACAATCTAAGCGAGAGCACTCTCAACCACAGCACCATCGCCAAGAACACATTCGGCTTGCGTTGCTCAGCCCAGTTGGATGGGCAGGTCTACGGTCAGCCTCTCGTCCTGACTAACGTGACGGTTGGTTCCACGACTTATTCTTACGTGGTTTACGTCGTAACCCAAAACGATACGTTATATCAAATCGACGGAGATCCGCAGCACAACTGCACCGTCATCAACAAGCTCTCCTTCTTGTCCACGCAGGGACTACCAACCTATGGCCAGTTTCCGAAAAGTTGCACCGGTTGTATTGCGGTTGCCCCGATCATTGGCATCCTGGGCACTCCTGTCATCAACATCAGCAATGGAGTGGGCACGATCTACCTGGTGACTGAAAGCCAGAACACGCCCACCCATCCAACTACTACCTATGCCTACATGTACGCAGTCGAGGTTCAGAGTCTTGCGGTGAACCAATGGGTTCAGGTTTGCGCATCCGGATGCGGACAATTCTCTTCCAGCCAGTTTGCTCATGAACACATCCAGCGGACGGGTCTGTTGTTTGCCAACTGTGGCAGCGGCTGCCAGAACAAGAACTATGTATACGCTGGCTTTTCAATGAGGGACGCCGCGCCGACTCCTTATCCGTTCGGCGCAATTTTTGCTTACAACGCCGCCAACCTGAATGATCCCAATGTGTTTTACCTCCAGACCAGCCAGGGGACTACAGGCGTGGACGGCGGCGGTATCTGGATGGGTGGGGCGGCGCCAGCTTTTGGCACCGATTCCAGCGGACAAAGCTGGATCTACGTGACCACGGCGAACGGCGTGTTTGACCTGAATAATTCTGCGCCCCCTAACACTGAGGCAGGCGACAGTTTCCTCAAGTTGGATCCGAACGGTCTGGCGATCGCGACTCCGACCGGCGGGTATGGCTACTTTACTCCCGTCGACCAGTACTATCGTTCATTCTATAGTCCCGCGTGCAACAATCTGAGCGGCGACATCGATTTCGGCTCGGGAGGCGTCATGCTGATCCCGGACCATCAACTGGCAAACTGGCCCCAGCTTGCGGTGAGCGGCGACAAGGAAGGCGGATTGTGGTTCGTCGATCGTACCAATCTCGGTGGCTTTGATAACTCTTGCAGCGCCAATCCCTGCTCCTGCAGGCCGGCGCAGGCCGGCTCCAACATTCAAACCTACTGGACGAGCACCCCGTATCTTGGGAAGAACATCCACGGCGGCGAGGCCTTCTGGCAGTTTGGCTCGGCTCCTCCTTTCCGGAATTACCTGTTCGCTGCGGCGGGCGAGGCTCAACTCACGCGTTATTTGCTTTGTGCTACCAACCGAGCGAAGACCCCGATCGATTTGCGCACTTGCCCGACCAAACTGTTCGGCTCGGTCGACACGTTGGGACACCGCATAAATTTTCCCTACGGAGTTACGCCTTCTATTTCGGCGAACGGCCAGGCCCGGGACGCCGTAGTTTGGGCAATCAAGAAGCCCGACGGCCATATCGCCCAGAGCACAATCCCCGGTATTCTCTACGCCTTCGACGCGATAACGATGAAGGAACTGTATAACAGCAACCAGTGCACTGTGAGTAAGGTCCCGGTTGACCAGATTGCTCCGGCCACCAAATTTTCCGTTCCCACCGTTGCCAACGGGTACGTGTACCTCGGCACCCAAGGACTTCAGAACGGGGTGAACAACGGTTCCGGAAACTTTTATATCTTTGGCACGCTTTCCCGCACCTGCGATTAATTCTGCCTTGTCGTCGAAGTACAGAGCTCAAACGGGCGTTTAAGCTTTACACATCAGGGACTTTCTTAAATGCACTTACTGATTGTGCTTTGGGCGATGAGGTACCATGCACAATTTACCCGTGACCTTATAACGAGAACAAGCGGTCATGAAACGCTCCATGGCCGCTTGAATGTGCACCCCTGGAAACCAGGATGTCACGAGACGAACAGCCTTGCCGTATCGCCATGCCGGGCGTGACCGCAAGTCAGCCTCCTGCTGTGAACGTTCTGCGGTCATCCGAAAAGCAATCCACTGCTGGGCAGTGGTGTCGTGATCCCTAATCGGCGGAGTCCGACTGGGTCAGTGCACCCACGATTCCATTGCATCGGCCTCGATTTTCGATTAATCTGGCGGCACTTTGGGGCAACTTACGCTGCAACATTTCTTGTTTCCTCATTCTAAGGAGGACGATTCGTATGCGATTTCGTGCGTGTTTTTTGTTCGTGGTGTTGTTGTGTGTACCGGCGATCGCTCAAGACCATTCCAACCACGGGCAGACGAAGCCCGCGACGCTTATGAACGGAATCGGCAACGTTCATCATCCTGTGTCGACCAACAATTCTGAAGCGCAAAAGTTTTTCGATCAGGGACTGCGCTTGATTTACGACTTTAATCATGATGAGGCGGCGCGCTCGTTCCGGCGTGCGACTGAGCTCGATGCGAAACTCGCGATCGCGTATTGGGGAGTTGCGGAAGCGGTGGGACCGAACTACAACGATCCGGCCAGCGAGGAACGATTCAAGCAGGCTCACGAGGCGATTCAGAAAGCGGTCGACCTCTCTTCGAACGCGTCGCCTAGTGAGCAGGCGTACATCCAGGCTATGGCGAAGCGATTTCCGGCGGACCCGAAGGCGGATCTCAGGAAGGCGGCTGAGGATTATCACGATGCCATGCGCGAAGTGTCGAAGAAATATCCGGATGATCTGGATGCGGCAACGTTGTTTGCTGAGTCGGGAATGAACCTGCACCCGTGGGGTTTGTGGCATGTGGATGGGACGCCGGAGGAGGGGACGGAGGAGATTGTCGCGACTTTGGAATCGGTGATGCGCCGCGATCCCAATCACCTGGGTGCGATTCACTATTACATTCATGCCACCGAGGCTTCGCCGAATCCGGAGCGGGCTTTGGCTGGGGCCAACAGGCTGGCAGCGATGGCGCCCGCTGCGGGACACATTGTGCATATGCCGGCGCACGTTTACATTCGCACCGGCGATTATGAAGCTGCGGTGAAGACAAACGAAGAAGCTGCGGCAGTGGACCGGGCGTATATCAAGGCGAGTGGGGCACAGGGCATTTATCCGATGATGTATTACAGCCACAACCTTCACTTCATTGCCATGTGCGCCAGCATGAACGGCAACTACGCGGAGGCCAGGAAGAATGCGGATTTGCTGGTCGCGAATGTGGGTCCACATGTGAAAGATGTGCCGCCGCTCGAAGGTTTCATGACCATCCCCATGGCCGTGGATGTTCGGTTTCATAAGTGGGATGACATTCTGGCTATGCCGCAACCGGATGCGGCGATGAAGATCATGACGGTTTTCTGGCATTTTTCGCGGGGGATGGCGCTGGCGGGAACGGGGAAGCTGAGCGAGGCCGAGGCGGAGTACAAGATCGTGGCTGAGGCAGAGCAGAATACGCCGGCGGATGTTGTCTTCGCGATGCCGATTAATAACAAAGCGAAAGACATCATGAAGATTTCCGAGGATGTGTTGGGTGCGAAGATTGCCATGGCAAGGAAGGACAATGTTCAGGCGATTTCGCTGCTGACCGCGGCCGTCGCGATTCAAGATACGTTGAAGTATGGGGAACCTCCGGATTGGTTCTTTCCGGTGCGCGAATCGTTGGGAGGAGCGTTGCTGATCAATGGCGACGCCGCGGGCGCGGAGAAAGTTTTCCGGGCCGACCTGGAACACAATCCGCGGAATCCGCGGTCGCTGTTTGGATTGCAGCAGGCGCTGAAGGTGCAGAACCAGAGCTATGACGCGGGGTTTGTGGAAAATGAGTTCCATGATTCGTGGAAGGGTGGGGAAGTGAAAGTGGAGGATTTGGTTTAGTTCCGCCAGCGCGAAACCGGGCTGGCACGATGCCAGCCCTACGCACTGTCATCCCGAGGGATCTGGGGTTTTGCCTGCAATGGCGTTACTGGTAGTGCGGGCAAGAACCTAGATCGCTCGCTTTGCTCGGGATGACAAGTGTGTTTTAGTCCATGCTATTTCTTCTTGCTGGGGTCGTCGTTGGGATCGACGTAGTTGAATTTCACCGGGGCCATGCCGTGGATTTGCACGACCGTTTCACCGCTGGCCATGGCGTAGTGGTGCATGCTGGGATCAAGGTAGGCAAAACTAGCGGCAGGAAAGCTCATCATTTTGCTTTCGTCGAACTTGTCGCCCATGCCTACCTTTAGCGTGCCGGAGACGACGGTGACGTTCTCGCGTTTTGGGTGCCAGTGCGGGGCAATCTTGTAGCCGTCCGGCATCTTCAAACGAATGGTGTAATCACCCGTAGCTCCCATCGGATTACCTTCCAGAACTGCCAGTTCAGCGCCCGGCGGCACGAAAGGCGGCGGAGGTCCGTACTGGATCTGGTCCGGGGTGAAGGCGTTCTTCTTAGCAACTGGAGTTGACTTTGAGGCGGGTTTGCCTGCTGCCTGTTTAGATGTAGTTTTCGCGTTATCCTGGGCGACGGCGAGACAGCACAACATGACGACAAAAACAAGAACTCGTTTTCTCATGGTCTGTTCCCCCTGGTGGCTTTGAAAGCCGCTTGAGATTGGAATCCGCGTACGGGGCATTTTACACGCAGTTAGGCTGGTTGGGGCTTGGAGCGTGGTTGTGTGGCTTGGTTGGGCAGAGCACAGGCCTGCGATGCGTCCTTCAAGGCCTCGTCCAATGCGCGACCCAACGTGGCTAGCTCTTGCGGGCTCATGACTTTCTGAATGCCTTCGAAGAGTTGGCGTTCTTCTTTGCGGATGTGATTTGTCAGTTTCTCGCCGAACGTTGCCAGGCTTTGCCGGTCAAGAGTGCGAGCGGCTGCGCGGGCGAAATAGTCGCGCAGCAGCGCGTGCTCGACGAGAAGTTCGTTTACCAGCGGCTGCAGCTCAGGAAACCGTGCCGCGGATGGAAACAGTTCCTTTTCCTCCGCCGCGAAATGAATTCCGATCTCGCTGTCAAATTGTTGTTGGATTTCTGCTTGCCAGGCATCGAGATCAATTTCTCCCGCCTGAATTGCGCGATCGAGCCGCACGCACAAGGCCAGCGCGTGCTGGTGCTGTCGCGAAAGCGGGATGAGGCTCGGGTCACGCAGCATACGCAATGATAAACGATGGTGACTTTCACGCGAGCGCAGGGGCGTGGACGCGCGCGCCTACATTAGCTCACGCTGGCTGCCAATGACTCGCTTCCATCCGAGCGCAGCGTGAGCCAATCAGTGCGCACGCGGTCCCACTCCTGGATCAGCATTCCGTAGGATTCGAAGAACTGGCGGATGCGCGGCCTTTCCCAGCCGACGACGTCTTCCAGAATGGGCGCCAGTACGGCCAATGCATTCGTGCTCAAGATGGTTCGTTTCGCCACCTGCGAAACGTGCTTGGCTTCGGAGACGGCGATGGTGAAGCCGTCGCGCACGTTGACGTGCAGCATGACGTGCAGATCGGAGCTGCCGTCTCCTACATAAATGATGTGGTCCGGCCCAACTTGCCGCTCGGTTTGTAACTGGTCGAGCATTGCCACCTTGCCATAACCGGCGGTGGCGCGAGCGATGGATTCGATCTCGCCCGCGGAGTTATAGCGAAATTCGGTTCCATAGATGTGGGACGGAGGGACGATTCCTTCGAGGGCGGACTGAATCACTTCAACTGGAGCGGCGGAGAGAACGTAGAAATCGAAGTGATAACCATCAATGCCGCTCTTGAGAATTTCATAAAGCAGCGCGATGTTTTCCTTCAGGCGAACTCCCTTACCGGCCTTGTAGAGATGTTCTTTGCGGACCCGGCCCTGGAACTCGGGATCATGCAGCAGCAGGTAGGCGAGCTCGGCGCCTTGCTGCACCAGGTTGAGCTTCGCCATCCCCTTGGCTTTGCGCTCGAACTCCTCCGTCGGAATGCCAACGAGTTCGCTGAGCACGTAGCCAGAATCGTTGAAGGTCAACGTCTGATCAAAATCGCTGGCAAAGATATACCGTTTCACGGGTTTTTCACTCATCCAGATATTAGATGTGATGGGAAGGCGAAAGGCCAATTAAAAACATTGATTGACGCTATGGGTCATTGAGATTTAATCCGCTGTTAACAATTGAGTCGATGCCAGCGATGATCAACTTCCATCCATAGAATCAATGAGCTACTTACTTTCGTTCTTGAACCCGCCTTTACTAATTTCCCTCCACCATTGAAAATAGTGGTTCGCCCTCAAGTGCCGGTTTTTCCTGAGTGAGGAGCGCATAATACTAAGGATCATCGCCCGATCGCGGGCCACTGGAGCAGAAATCATTATGGGAACTTCCGGAGAACTGATTCGCCTGATCAACTACGTGGACGACATTACGACCACATTGCGCCGCATCAGCGCATTCGTTGCGGCTATGGAGAGCGACGAGAAAAAGCGTCTGGCTGAAAGCCTGAAGGTTGCGGGCTCCAACCTTGATGCCCTTGTGGTCCGCTTGGAAAAGGGTGGGCAGTAGTGACCCAAGTCCACACCGTTGCCGTGATCGGCGCCGGAACCATGGGCCGGGGCATCGCTCATGTGGCGGCGCTCGGCGGCTATCAGACAATTTTGGAAGACCTTCTGCCGAACGCTCTGCGCCGCGCGGAGAGTGAAATTCGCGACAACCTCGACAAGGCGGTTGAGATTGGGAAAGTTTCATCCGACGAAGCCAACGCGGCATTCGGGCGGTTGCGATACGCGGGAAGCGTGGAAGAAGCTGCCCGCGAAGCGGATTTGGTGATTGAAGCCGTGCCCGAGGAGATGGAATCGAAGATTGAAATCTTTACTTTATTAGATAAGATCTGCCGCCCCGGAACCATCCTGGCTTCGAACACCTCTTCGCTCAGCATCACCGAGATTGCCAGTGTGACTTACCGCGCCAAGAAATGTGTGGGCACGCATTTTTTCAATCCTGTACACAAGATGAAGCTGCTGGAGATCGTCCGCGGCCTCGAAACCGACGAAGATACGCTCGCGACCACAGCCGAAGTGGGCAGGCGGATGGGCAAAGAAGTCGTGGTGATTAAGGAATCGCCCGGCTTCATTACCAGCCGCATTAACGCGATGATCGGAAACGAAGCGTTTTACATCCTGCAGGAAGGAATTGCTTCGGCGCAGGATATCGACAAAGCCTTGAAGCTGGGATTGAACCACCCCATGGGCCCGTTCGAGCTAGTGGATCTGGTTGGCTTGGACACTCGCCTGCACATCCTCGAATACATGCACAAAAGCTTAGGAGAAAAATATCGACCAGCCCCGCTGCTGGTCCAATACGTGAAAGCAGGACGCCTGGGACGCAAAGCCGGACGCGGTGTTTACGAGTATCCCGAACAAAAAGCCGCGCAGGAAAAAGCGCCGGTGGCTAAGGCTGGCGATTAAGCGACAGCCGCTTCGCGTTGCTGCGGATTGAATGCCGACCAGTTTCCCGCACTATGCGGGCTTGGACGACTGCGCGGAGGGATTGAATTCTCACTGGACAGCGCATCGGCGCGACCCGCTTGGAGACGCCAGTCTCCGCGACGTCAACTGATCCCAACGTCGTTTCCTAGCTAAGTTTCTCGATCGGGTTTTCGGTGGTCGAACTTGGAGTCTTGGTCACGCGTTGCTCTTTCGATTGCAACAGCCGGTCAATCTCTCCAATCAGTGCCATCAGCTTGCTTGGATCCTTCTCCTGCGCGGCCAACTCGCACAGTTCCATCCAGCTTTCTTTCTTGTCCCAGGCCATAATATCTCCTCCGGGATCGGTAAACGACTTATATCACGCTTGTAAGAACAAGTCCGCTACATAATGAACCCAGGAATCCTCCTAAATGACAACCGTTGGCCTAGGATTCTCTAGCGGATTTCAGCCTCTATTGAGTTCGGAGGCGGCATGTCAGTCGATCGCCGCTCGGGACGGGCCATGACGGGAAATCCGGCAGCCAGCTTTCGCATACGCTGTGTATGTTCTGCAAGGGAAGCTTTCAGTTGCTGAAGAATGTCGGTTAACTCAGGAGACTCCCGAGTTGTGGCAGCTTTGAGGCAAAGCGCTTTGATCCGGTCTTCTAGTCGTTGAAACATGGCCAGAGGCTAAGAAGCTCGGGATATTGTCCCACAAGTCGGGCGGGTGTTCGATACAGTACATACTGTAGTCGAGATGTCGGGCTCGGATGCGGATTGCGCTCAGCCGCAGAGCCTTTGGATTGACTTGATTTCACCGCACGTAGTCACTGACTTGATCCCTCCGAAGGATTCTCAGTGGGAGGAGGTATGGACCTTTTCATTTGCATTCGGAGCAGATAGCACTCTTCGTGAACCGCCTGTCCATCCTCGTCGGTCTTGGCGGTTCGCAGGTCCACGGGCTCATTGCACAGAGCGCATCCTGGGAATCGAGACTTCGAAGCAAGTTGCGAAACCTGTGTCATGGAGTCGCCTCCATTGCACTGCAATTGACGTTTACAGGCTACGTCAGAACTATGCATAAACTCTAGCACGCGTCATACCAAAACCAAATTTGTGCCCTGGAGTATTATCTGATCGGCTAAAACCAAGCTATTAGGCGCAATCTTGTTCTTCGAGCTCACGAGTAATCATTACTCGCCAACGCTCGGGATTTTCCTACAGTATTTCCTGTATAGGCCCCTCCCGGTCACCAAAAAATTACGACGATGGAGGACGGTCTTCTCACCCGTCCTCCATCGTCAAAGGGAAACCATGCAACAGCCTACAGCGCGGTACAAACTGCTTTGACTTCGGTGTACTGCTCCAGCACTTCATGACCCATTTCGCGGCCCCAGCCGGATTGCTTATATCCGCCGAAGGGCAGGGCAGCATCGAAGATGTTGTAGCAGTTAATCCACACCGTACCGGCGCGGAGTTGGGAAGCCAGACGATGGGCCTTCTGGATATCGCGCGTCCAGATCCCCGCCGCCAATCCGTACTCCGTATTATTGGCCTGTGTGACCAGTTCAGCGGGATCGCGGAAAGGAATTGCCGTGACCACCGGCCCGAAGATTTCTTCCCGTACGACTTTCATCTTTTCGTTGGTGTTGACCAGCACCGTGGGCTTGACGAAGTAACCTTTATCGCCGTGCCGGCTTCCTCCGACGACCGCCTTGGCGCCTTCGGCGAATCCTGACTCGAGATATCCGCAAACCCGATTCAGTTGCTCGGCGGAAACCAGCGGGCCCATGTCGGTGGAGTCGTCCTGGCCTGATCCCACGTTGATCTTCTTGGCATGCTCGGCTACACCTTCGACGACCTTGTCGAAAATACTGTTCTCGACATACAGACGCGAGCCGGCGCAGCAACACTGTCCGTGATTAAAGAAGATGGCGCTGGCAGCGCCCGCAATCGCGGTATCAAGATCAACATCGGCAAACACAACATTCGGAGACTTGCCGCCCAGTTCGAGCGACACCTTTTTCAGATTGCCCGCTGCGGCCTGCAAAATAAGTTTGCCCACTTCGGTCGAGCCGGTGAATGCGACTTTGTCCACGTCCGGATGAGCCGCCAGCGCAGCCCCCGCGGTTTCTCCGTAGCCCGGGACAATGTTGACCACGCCGTCGGGGAATCCGGCTTCTTGAAAGAGTTCGCCTAAACGCAAAGCGGTGAGCGGTGTTTGCTCCGCCGGTTTAAGAACGACCGTGTTTCCGGTAGCCAACGCCGGCCCCAATTTCCAGGCCGCCATCAGCAATGGGAAATTCCACGGAATGATCTGGCCCACTACTCCGACAGGCTCCCGCAGCGTATAAGCCAAATATTTCGCCCCAGGCGTATAAGGCACGGAGATTGGAATCGTATTCCCCTCAATCTTGGTAGCCCATCCAGCCATGTAGCGAAAGAGGTCGACGGCTAGGGGGACGTCGGCTGCGCGGGCTATTTTTAGGGGCTTGCCGTTGTCAAGCGATTCTAGTTCGGCGAATTCTTCGAGATTTTCTTCGAGCAGGTCGGCTAGCTTCCAGATCAGGCGGCCTCGTTCCGAGGCGGTTAGCTGGGACCAACGACCTTTTTCAAAAGCTATGCGGGCTGCCTTCACCGCGCGGTCGATGTCTTCGCGATCACCTTCGGCTACCTGGGCAAGAACTTCGCCAGTTGCCGGGTTATAAGTGGGGAATGTTTTGCCGGATGCCGCCTCTGCCCACTTTCCGTTAATTAGTATTTTGTGCTTTTTGGAAACGAAGCGGGAAACTTTGTCGTCTGGTGGAGCGATTTTCAGAGCTGTTGCCATTTTTTTCCTCCTGGCGTGCGGATGTTAAGTCGCGGAGTTGCGGCTGGTTCGATCAAGGCCCAATAACCGGTCAGCATTCGCGGCAGTTGAAAATTGTATCGCATTTCTGGGGAATTTTGACTTCCTTTCACCCTGAGGGTACGGACTGGTTCCGACGTTTCGACCCTCCCGTGCGCAAAACCGTGTCCCACCTATATCTACTTCGACAACGATCAGGCGGGCTATGCAGCTAAGAATGCACTCAATTAACGAAAATGGTATTTAGAGATCGTCCGCTTTTCTTGACAGCTTGACCCCCTGCGAGCCGAGGAATAATGTTTTATATAGGCGTGGAGTTTTCCTTATGTCCAACGAAGCCAGCAGATACCGTAAATTTGGGGGCGCGACGGTTGTCATCCTGCTAGCGCTCGGATACCTGGCCTATACCGGTGTTCAGGAGAGCAAGAGTTATTACGTCACCATCAAGGAATTGCGCGGCATGGGAGACTCCGCCCACACCAAGCGACTGCGCGTTGCCGGGAATGTTCAGCCGGGTTCGATCAAGCGGAACGGCACAAAAGTTGAGTTTGTGCTGATAGAGAACGACCAGACTCTTGCGGTCTCATACAGCGGCACCGAGCCTCCGCCCGATACCTTCAAAGACAATTCCCAAGCCTTGGCCGACGGAAGTTTCGGACGTGATGGTGTCTTCCATGCTAAACAGCTGCAAGCCAAGTGTGCCTCGAAGTACGCGCCACAGAAGCCGGGCGCGCCCGCCGGCGGGACGCCTGCGGATACTCCTTCGAAGAGCATGAGCCAGGTCGAGACCAATGGCTCTGGCGCGATCTCGAACTGACCTTCGATACTACATAAAGAGTGCGTAGGCCCGGACCGGCGTGCGCAAGCCCGGATCGAGGCGGAGCTGCAGGCGGACGAGGGCGTCCGCCTGTACGCGAGCGCTGGTTGCGTGCAGCCCATTCGACTTGGATTCACGCTTTGGGTATGCTTAGCCGAATCCAGGAGACTGAAATGAGATTTTTTCGTACCGCTGCCATCCTGACCATCTGGAGCATCGCCCTCTCTGCTGCCGGGAGATCTGGTGCGCCACAAAACTCCGCCACTAAGCAAGCCGCCCAGAAGGACGATATTCCCAAGTCCATCGCGGAAAGCGTTAGCGGAACACTTCAGTTCGCGGAAGGGAACTTTCTCGCTGTCGCCGAAGCCATGCCTGAGGACAAGTATTCCTATGTTCCCACAGTCGGAAAGTTCGACGATGCCCGCACCTTCGGCGAACAGGTGAAGCACGTCGCCTGCGCCGAGTTCGCTTTCTTCAACGAATTCGAGAGCAAGAAACCGCCTGATGACTGCGAAAAGGGTGGCCACGATCCGGCGAAAACCAAAGCCGAGCTGATCAAATATCTCAAGGACTCCTTCGACTATTCCAATGGTGTTCTGGCCACGCTCACGGCGCAAAATGCGCTCGACCGCGTCGAAGGCCGTTATGCCGGCCCAAGCACTAAACTCGGCATCTCGGTCGTTGCCGTCTGGCACATTACCGACCACTATGGACAGCTGGTCGAGTACTTGCGCATGAACGGCATCGTTCCGCCCTTCACGCAGAAATACGGCATCAAGGTGCGGTGACTCCACGATGAACACGTAGGCCCGGACGCCTCGTCCGGGCATCGAGCGAAGCGAGCCCAAGACATGGTCGCGGAGTCGCGGCGCTTCGCCCATATGTAAATCCTGTTAGCGCTCTCGACTTCCCCGCGGGCTTCAGCTATCTTCCAATCCGATGCTTCCTGCGAGCGATCAGCCGGTTCAGGTGTCTCCCGCGGTTACCGTTACCGGTCTCGTCAAACAGTTTGGACGCTTCGCGGCTTTGCGGGGCGTCACCGCGGAGTTTGCTTCCAAACGTCTGTATGCCATTCTCGGCGACAACGGGGCAGGGAAGACCACTCTGCTGCGCGCGCTGGCTGGATTGACTCCGCCTACGCGTGGAAGTATTGCGATGCTGGGAACAACCGATCTCCGCTCTGTCTGCGGACAACTGGGATACATGGCCCATCCGTCTTTGCTTTACGACGAAATGAGCGGAATGGAAAACCTGCGCTACTTCGCGCGCCTGTACGACGTTAAAAACTGCGACCAGCGCTGCGCCGAGGTGATTCGGGCGGTGAAACTCGATCCATCGCTGACCCGTCCGGTTGGCCAATATTCGCAAGGCATGCGGCAACGGATGTCGCTGGCTCGCGCGCTTTTGAACGATCCTAAAATCCTTCTCCTGGACGAGCCCTTCTCCAACGTGGACGTGCGTTCCGCGCGAGAGATGGTGAGTTTGCTGACGGACTTGCGCGATTCCGGCAAGACGATCTTTGTGGTCACGCATCAGGCTTCTCTCCTCGAAGGCGCCGCCGATGAGTTCGTGTGGATGGAAGTGGGACAAATTGTCAGCCGCACACCCGGCTTGCAGGCGAAAGTTGAGACACGATGAGCGCGGTCGCCAGCCTCACGCGAGCCACTCTGGCGAAAGACCTTCGCCTGGAGTGGCGCTCGAAAGACGCCATCAACTCCATGTTGTTCTTCTCTTTGCTGGTGGTGGTGATCTTTAGTTTTTCTTTTGACCCAACCGCCGAAGAGTCGCGGCAAATTGCTGGCGGGTTGGTATGGGTGGCATTCTTGTTTGCCGCGGTGGTGGCCTTGAATCAGACCTGGGCCCGGGAGATGCGCAATCAGGTGCTCGATGCATACCGGGTTTCCCCGGCTCCGCCGAACGCCTTGTTTCTGGCGAAGGTCGTTGGGAATTTCATCTTCGTGACCGTGTTGCAGGCACTGATGACGCCCCTCTTCATTGTGTTTTACAACCTGCGCGCACTTGGGCCCGCATACCAGTTGCCTATAGTCGCGGCGCTGGGTACGTGGGCGCTGGTGGTGAACGGAACATTTTTCGCGGCCATGTCCCTGCGCACGCGCAGTCGCGAGATCATGCTCCCACTGCTGTTGTTTCCTATCTCCATCCCGGCATTGCTGGCTATGGTCGAGGCCACAGGCGCAATTCTCACCGGGGAATTCTCCGCCAGGTTCTGGATCGTGTTGCTTGCTGCCTACGATCTGGTGTTTACTATCGCTAGCCTCTTCTTATTCGGATTCGTTTTGCAGGCGGAATGAAGCGCGTCTTCCCCATTCTCGCGGTTCTCACGGGTGTGCTGCTTAGCTATGCCCTGTATGAGGCGCTGATCGCGGCCCCCACGGAGCAGACGATGGGCGACGTTCAGCGCATCTTCTATTACCATGTGCCCTCGGCGTGGACGGCCTTCATTTTGTTTTTCGTCAATTTCTTTGCGTCTATCGTGTATCTGATTTGGCGCGCCAACAAAGCAGACATCGTTGCCCTCGTGACCGCGGAAGTGGGCGTCGTATTCTGCACCGTGGTGCTGGTAACTGGGCCGATCTGGGCGCGTCCCGTGTGGGGGATTTGGTGGACTTGGGACTTGCGGCTAACCCTCACTCTCGTACTTTGGTTGATTTACGTGAGCTACCTGGTTCTGCGCAGATTTTCCAGCAGCGGGCAAACCCCATTGTTAGCCGCGGTGCTAGCCGTGTTTGGGGCTCTCGACGTTCCGCTGGTCTATTTTTCTATCTGGTTTTTCCGCACCCAGCATCCCCAGCCCGTGATTGGTGGAGGCGGTTCCATCGATCCCCGCATGCTGCACGTCCTGCTGATCAACTGGCTTGCCTTCTCGTGCTTTGCTGCCTTGGTGTGCTGGTCCCGCTATCGCCTGGAAGTGCTGCGGCGCGACATGGACGAAACCCTCGCCCTGGAGGCGCTGCTCGAACCCCGCAGTTCGCACACAAGAACCTCAAGGACGGAGAGAGCTGGATGACTTATCTTTACGCCGCATACATTGCCACTTGGGTGATCCACGTTGCTTATCTGGGCACTCTGCTGCGCCGCTACACCCGACTGAGAAATGAGATCGCAGAATTCAAGGGACGGGTCGAAGAGAAGAATTGACGCCTGGAAAAGCCCACTGGTTTTTGCTTCACGCCACAAGACAGGTTTTACTGGGTAGACGCGCCCCCGCCATATTTTTCGAGCCACTTCAACTCCTCCCGTACCTTGATTTTCCCGTGCCACGGGTTCTTATCGAGCTCGTGGCCTTCTCCTGGGAAGATCAACAGCGTGCTGGGAACGCCGAGGGCATGCAAGGCGTGATCGAGGAGATACGCTTCCGCCACTGCCACTCGAGTGTCGTCCGCACCGCTGACGATATGCGTGGGCGTACGAACTTTATTCATCTGGTAAATGGCGGCTTCCTTGTGATAGCGCTGCTGCACATCCCAGGGAAATCCTCCAAGAAAGTAGACATCGTCAAGGCTGGTATCGTCGTTGCCCCAGTTGGCAACGTTTTCCACCGCGCCCGCACCGGTCACTGCGGCCTTGAAGCGAGTTGTCTGAGTGATCAACCAATTAGTCATATAGCCGCCGTAGCTGTAACCGCCGACGGTAAGATGATCGGGATCAGCGATACCGTCTTTCACCAGCGCGTCCACGCCCTCAAGAATGTCTTTGCCCGGGCGGGAAACGATTTCGGGGACGATTCCCGCCAGAAATTTGTCGCCATAGCCGGACGAGCCGCGATAGTTTGGCTCAAACACAAGCCATCCTTGCGTCGCGGCCAGACGGTCCCACACATACCAGTCCGCTTCGAAATGATTGCCGTCGGAATCATTTGGGCCTCCGTGCGGGAACACAAACATGGGCAGACGTTTCGCTTCGAACTTCCCTGGCGGGTACATGAGCATGCCTTCGATGGTTGTTCCGTCATCGGCGGTCCAGCAGTAAGGCTTGGCTTTAGGCAGATCACGCTCCATAAACACTCTGTTGAATGAAGTGATAGGGCGAGCTGACAGCAGCGCATTGGGTCTGTCCGCCAAGTAGACCTCTGTGGGTTCGTCGATAGCCGAATATATAAACGCGACCCGCTGCGAGTGTTGCGCCGCGGCAGGGCGGGCGTAAGTACCCTCGTGGCCAGACAGCTTGGAAAATGGAGCGGAAACCTTGGCCTGAAAATAAGTCTGAACTTCAGTGCCCAGCCCTCCCGTCGCGAGTATGCCTCCATCTGGAGTAACGGTGTATCGCCCAACGGCACCGGGGAAATCAGTCGCCCAGCGCTGGATTTCGCTGGTATCCGCATCAAGCCAGTAAAGCCGGCTCTGCGTGTCTTTGTACTTTTCTTCAACCGAGCCATATTGGACTTCAAAGAGAATGTGCTTGCTGTCTTTTGCCCAGTGAAGGTCTTGCTCGACCGCCTGGTTATGGGTCAACTGCCGCGGCGGCCGATCCAGGGAAGAGTTGGCGAGATCCACGCAATAGATTTCGAATTCCTCAACTTTCTCCTCTCGTTCAGAAACAGACTCCGTGACGAAGGCCAGCTTGCTGCCATCGGGCGAGACTTCGAATTCGTTGACCCGCCAGGGCGTGCGCGCCAGAGCGTGGGAACCGGGAGTTGCGTCCGACTCATCCTCTGAATCGTCGCCCGGTTTGGTTCCTTCCCGCGCGCGCCGGGCGATTGCTTCGCTTACATCGATGCTGAAAATCATGTCGCCTCGCTCGGCTGCACGGTACTGCAAAACATCCTTCCACTCTTTTTTGTAAGCGTCCTTCTGGGTCTTGGTCCACGGTGTGCGTGTGGCGAAGTAAAGTGTGCGAGAGTTTGGAGACCAGGAAAACGAGTGTACTTCCTCATCGCCGCGGGTCAACGGAAACGCTTCGCCGCCGGCCTGCGGAATGAGATAGAGTTGTGCGACCCCTTCCTCTTTGGAATCGTCCTCGCTGGCATCACCGCCTTTGGTGGTCTTGCGTTCCGAGAGGAATGCGATCCAGCGCCCGTCGGGAGACCACTGCGGCTTAGTGTTGTCGCCAGATTGCGTGAGTTGGGCCAGCGGGCGTCCCCCTTGGCCATCATCGCGGTAAAGCCACAGGTCTCGACGAAAATTGTTCTGCTCCCAGTCAGCTCGCTCGGTGTTAATGACAACTGAATGACCGTCCGGCGACATCGCCACGTCCAGGAAGTCGACGTAGTTGAAAAAGTCATCGAGCGAGAGTTTGGGTTTATCGGCAGCAGTCGCGAAGTTGAGAACGATAGCAACAAAAGAAATGAGCAGAAGCGGTCTGTTTGTCATGGGTCGAAACAGAGATATACCGCGAGCACGCAGCAGTTGTAAACCTGAATCGCGAGGTCGGAAGCAAATATCTCCAGGCGAGACGAGGGGACTGATTTCTTCAGAAACTATATCGCAAAGCGAACTCCATCACACGCGCGTTGGACAGCGTTGAACTGAAGTTTCCAAACAGAGTGTTGTTCGAAGTCAGGTTGTTGAAATTCAGCTGCATCGTCCCCACATCGAATCGCGGAGTGTTCGTGACATTGAATACTTCCCAGGTGAACTTAATCGCCTGAGCTTCGGTAATGTTCCAGCTTTTGTTCAGCCCGCTGTCAATATTAAATGTGCCAGGTCCGCGGAAATTATTGCGTTGTCCCGATTCGCCAGGATAGGGATCGCGGAATTGAAGAATTGCCTGGTTGGGATCGTTCGGGTTGGTGAGATTGTACGGATCTTTGAAGACATTGGGAGTGGGCCCGTTCACTCCCTGAACCGTGAAGCTTCCTGTCGCGGGCCTTTTGCCCACCAGAACAGCAGCGGAGTTGAGCTCCCAGTTTGTCGGATAAACAGGGCTGAATATCGAGAACGGATATCCTGTTGACCAGCGGAAAAGACCCGAGATTGTCCAGCCGCCAACCACCGCATTCAGGAATTTCCCCATGGTAGAACCGTAGGGTTTACCCTGGCCCACAGGTAGCTCCCACACCCAGTTGGAATTGATTTGGTGTGTGGCGTCGAAGTCGGAAACCGCGCGAAACTGCCCCGGGTTCCACGCGTTGAGGATTTGGCCGGAGAAGCCGACCCCCTCGAATAAGTTGATGCGTTCCGCGTCGGAGCCGACGTCCATGGACTTGGAGTAAGTGTAATTAATGTCAAACTCCAAACCGTGAGTCATGCGGCGCCGCAAACTGAACTGACCGGCGTTGTAGGCGCTGTTGCCGATGCTCCGCCACGAGTAAAGAGAGGCGAACTGCGGAGAGTAGAAAGAATAAGGAGTGACCTTTCCGTTGATCGTCGCGCACGATGGATAGCAACTACCCGCCGGCCAGCCAGTCACCTGTCCCGGTATGTCAATCGTCTGCAGCGAACTGGTGGCGTTGCCTCCGTAGTAAGCAAACAGATCATACATAGCTTGGGTAGCGGTGACCTGTCCAGGTGCGGTCCCGGTGGCGCCACAGAGCGAGCCAAACGCCAGGCACTCGCCGCCAATCTGCGTTGACGACAGGCCCGCTGCCCCGGGAAACATATGCTCCCAGAATGGGATCGGCGCGACATTCTGAATCGGCACTCCGGCGTTGAACTGTTTGGTGAGCAGAGTAGCAGCGGTGAAGTAGTCCATGTGACTCTGAGGATCGTACATATCCACCGGTGCCGCGAGATCCTCTTCTTGCAACAACCGATGCGCGAATCGACCGACGTACGACGCTTCAAACACAAAACTACTGGGAAGTTCACGCTGCAGGGAGAAGTCCACCACGTGCGAATAAGGAGTTTTCAATTTATCATCCAGTCCCCAGTTAACCGCAAACCCGCCAGCTCCGATGCCGGCTGGCGGAGTAACCGGGAACGAACCGCTGGGCGGTGGCTCCAAAATCCGACAGGGTGGCGTCGTGCATGTGCCTGTGGTGGCGGCGCTGGTAGTGGGAATGTTGTATAGACCGGAAAAACGCGCCGCGGTGTCCACCGTTTGTACACTGCCGGTGTTGGTGATACTGGTTGTCAATCCGAATGAGCCATTGCGATCGAATGTGTTGGTGATGCCTTCGCCAAAGTGGTCGTAGTAGATTCCGTATCCGGCGCGGATGGAAGTCTTCCCGGGACCTCCCCACAACCGCCGGCTCCAACCGTTGTCGGCGTTGGGCGAATACGCGATCGCAAAGCGCGGCGCGATGTCCTTGTAGTCCCATGCCCAATAAGGCTTGAGGCCGTTGGCCTGTCCCGAAAGCGCAAAGCTGACCGGAGGTTCATATGCCTGGCCGACCAGCATGTTCTGCGCGCGTTGACTGAACCAATCGTTGAGACTTATTGTAGGAGCGACTTGGGTCCCGGTCGTTTCGTAAGGCGGTTGCAGCAATGTGTAGCGCAAGCCGTAAGTAAATGTGAGATTGCGTTTTACTTGCCACTTGTCTTGAGCATAAAACTCCGACTCGTAAGTACGGAAATGGCGGGGAATCATGGCACCTTGGGGGAGCACGGTAAGATTCCTGGTCAAGTTGTAGTTGGCTGAGACTTCGCTGATCAGGCCAGCGAGGGCGGTGACTGCATAGTCGTAGTTCTGGCCGAATCCTGGATCAACGGCCGGGAAGGGACCAGTCGCTGGGTCGAGACTGGTGCCGCACCCCGCAATACAAGCGGGATTCAGCCAGAGAGCATTGGTCTGACCGAAAAAGAAAGAAGTGGAATTCGACTCCCGAATGTTGTCCACTCGGCGCAGGTTGCCGCCAAACTGCAGGGTGTGCGCGCCTTTTACCTTGGTGAGGTCCTCGACCCAGTTGTAGACTGGGACATCGGTGTCGGTGGTTGGACTGAAAGCGTTGAGATTATCCAAGCCGCGGAAATTCACGTATTGCGAACTCTGCAAGCCAGCTTGATCAATACCGGCCCGAATGTAGCCGAAGTGAAAAGCATTGATCAACGTATTGCTGAGCATCGCGGTGTAGCCTACGCTCAGGCCTTTGCTATTCACGTGATCCGTCGTAGCCGCCGGCTGTCCGGGAAATTGTGAGCCGCCGTCTCCAGTCACTGAATTGGGATCCGTACTGCTGCGTTCCGCGTTCCGGTCATTGTTCAAAACGCCCCGCACGAACAAACGATGGTTTCCATTGGCGGTGATGTTGTAATCGATTTTCGCGACGTAGGCGTTCAAGTTTGCGGGCAGGGGCGACGCGAAAGTATACCCTTGAAAATCGAAACCGTCGCCGACGGTGAAGCTGTTGGGTTGCGGGTATTGATTGAAAAGCGCATTTGGATTCGCTCCGTTGATATTGGCGATGAGCGGGTTCGGGCCGGGACCCAGGGGGCAGGTTCCGTTGGCGCTGCAACCTGTATCGATGCTGGCTAATTGTGCGGCGTTCAAGGTCTCAACTCCGCCTGCGGGACACGTCGGATCCTGCGAGCATGGATACTGAATTGTTCCCTGGCGCAGAAGCGCGCTGGGCACAACGCGAGTGGCCTGTAGGTCCTCTCGCTTGCGCTGTCCTTCATATGCCAGAAAATAAAACAGCCGATCCTTTTTGATGGGACCGCCGACAGCCGCTCCGAACGTATTGCGCAACAGAAAGGGCGGTACATTGGGCGTCCCCGAAAGTATTTCCGACTGCTTGTTGAACCAGTCGTTTGCGGTGGTAAAAGTCGGGCGGTAGTATTCGTAGAGCGTGCCGTGAATACTGTTGGTGCCGCTCTTGGTCACCAGGGACACCTGTCCGCCAGACGAGCGGCCCGTATCCGCGTCGGAATTACTGGTGGTGACTTTGAATTCCTCCAACGAATCCAGCGGAACGCGTAGCGCACCCTGGAACGCCGTCCCTAGAAGTTCATCGTTGTTGTCGACTCCATCCAGCACCACGTTGGTTTGATCGCTGCGCGCCCCGTTCACCGCACCGCTGCGGCTGTCCGCCCCGGGATCGATGTGAGCACTGTTTCCGGTGAAGACCACGCCGGGCTGCAGACTCAGAATGCCGGTTGGATCGCGGCCTTCAAAGGGCAGGTTTGCGATCTGGTCCGTGCCAAACGCGTGACCCAGCGTCGCGTCCTGGGTATTCACCAGCGGGGCGGTGCCTGTTACATCCACTGTTTCCGTTACGGCAGAGACCTTCATGGTTACGTTCACCGTGCCCGGAGTGTTGACCAGAAGCTCGACGTTCGATTCCCGGATAGTCGCGAATCCCGCTGCCGAAGCAGTAACTACGTAAGTCGCTGGAGGTAGTTGGAGAAACTGATATCTGCCCTGGTCATCGGTTTTGGTGGTCCGCGAAAATCCAGTTGCAGGATTGCTGATGGCCACGGTCGCGCCTGCCACGACCGCACTCTTGGCATCGAAAATCGTGCCCCGCAACGAAGTTACCTCGGATTGCGGCAAGAGAAACCCGCTGAAACTCAAAACGAATACAAGCAGGAAAGCGAATAACCGCGAGGCAGATTGCATAGGGCTCCCCATCCAGGTCGCGTGATTGCGCAGTTGCCGGAACTCGCTGAAAGTTCTCATCTACAGAGAAAAGTCGCTGGAACATTGCCGGGTATTTTGCAGTCCCTGACCTAACAATGCAAGCTCAAAGTGCACCAAACGACCCAGGGGCTCTCGGCTGCATTCGCAGGCGTCCAGTCTTGAAACCACTAGTTTCTAAACCTTGTTCCATAAGACCTGCCGGCGTAAAGTATTCAACACAAGAACGAAAGGTCCATTGATGCTGTCGGTCAGAACTGACGTTGCGGCGAAACGTTTTTTCCTCTGTCTACTGCTATTTTTGATGGGCCTCCTCGCGTTGGCTCTGCAGGACCATGCGACTAAAGCCGGGGCCTGGTCGGGCGTCCTTGTGTCTAGTGCCTGCAACGCCGACGAAGCCTTCAATGAATCTCCGGAGTGCTCCAGAAACGTGCCCGGCGCGAAGCTGGCTCTCTATGACGACACGAACCGCGTTATATATAGTCTTGACCCGCAGAAAAAGATCGCCGCGAACCTCGGCGATCCAGTAACCATTCGTGGAACACTGGATGGCGATACCATTCAGTTCGCTTCCATCGAGTTTTTGTCCATCGGACTCGCGGTCGGGCAAAAGGCTCCGGCCTTTTCCGTTCGCGATCAGCTTGGCCGGACACAAACGCTCGATACGTTGAAAGGCGCGAACGGCACCGTCCTCCTTTTTTTTCGTTCCGCGGACTGGTGACCCTTCTGCAAGGGGCAGCTGGTCCAGCTGCAAGGCGCAATTCCACAATTTGAGAAGCAAGGGGTCAAATTTGCGGCGATCAGCTATGACTCGGAAGAAATCCTGAAGTTTTTTGCGGACCGGCACAAGATCGAGTACCCGTTGCTGGGTGATCCCGAGTCCAGCATCATCAAGGCGTACGGTGTCTTCAATGAGGAGGCGACGGGGATGCAGAAGGGCTTTGCGCGCCCCGGATACTTCTTTATCGATCCGAGAGGTATTATTCGAGAAAAGTTCTTCGAAGCGAAATACCGCGAGCGGCTTACGGGAAATAGCATTATCGCCAAGCTTTTTCCGGAATTAGGCGAGGAAGTAACCGAAACAGTCGAGGCCCCTCATCTCCAGCTCGCCCTCGAGCAATCCGACCGCACCGGCGTTCCTGGAACTCGCATCACGCTAGCTGCCGAAGTGCGGTTGCCCGCGGATGTGCACGTGTACGCGCCGGGCACCCAGGGTTATAAGTCGATAAAGCTAGCCATCGACCCCATGCCGGAAGTGGAATTGAAGCCAGCGATGTACCCGCAATCCAAAACGCTCTTTTTGCCGGTGATCAATGAACGCGTTCCCGTTTTCGAGGGGACCTTCCGAATCAGCCAGGACATCAAGGTGAGCTCCGGCATGGACTTTGCCGGATCTCTCGGCAAAGATGGGAAAACATTCGCAATCACAGGGAAGCTGGAGTATCAGGCCTGCGACACAACCAAATGCTATTTACCCATGTCGGTTCCGGTGAAATGGCAACTCGAAGTGTTTCCCCTCGATCGAACCCGAGCCCCTGTAGACATTCGCCACAAATAGGACGCGATTTAGAAACTCCCACGAGTCTAACGCGGTCCTGCACATTGCCAAGGCCACAGCCGCGGGGACATCCACCGAGGTGTATCATAAGGCGTAATTTTTTGACGCGAGTCCGAGGGATTCGATATTTCACCGGACTCGCGGTCCGACAATGCCCGTCATCCAGATCAATACGCCTGATTGGTCGATCCAGAGCAAGATCGTGTCCCGGGGATCGAGATCAGCAGCTACCGTCGCCCCGCCAGACTTTCCCCCGCATTTTCTGACCGAAGAGTCGGACGTTGCCGAGCAATTCGTCTCGGAGCCTAAGACGGCGACGCGTGGCGAGTTGCGAACTCCCGGCGCACTCGACTTTTCTTACGATCTTGCGGATGGGGAGGCGGCGATTCTGTCGATCCGTCATCCGTCGGGCGCGTTGACGTTTCACGTGCCGGTCCAGTCCGCCAGCCGAGGCCTTAGGCAGCCCAATCAGGTGCGGTTCGTCGTCACCGTCCGGTCCACCGACGTGGCGACGGGAAAACGCGGATTAGCCACCAAGCTCGTCAAAGCCACTCTTATCAAGGTCAGCAAGGTTGTGGCAGACAAGGCTGTCAGTTTCGTGCTGCCCAAGCTTGCAACCGCATTCGAAAAGAATGCATGGAGCAAGCGGGGACTCAAGGAAGGGTGGCTCAAAGTAACCCGAGAGACTCTGGCCGGGGGGGCGCTCGCACCTGGTAAACCGACTTCCCCGGAGCGCTCGCTGCTGTTCATTCACGGGACGTTTTCGAACGCCGCATCGGCTTACGGCGCGCTGGCCGGATCCACATTCTTCGATCGTGTGAAAGACACGTACGGCGACCGGATGTTCGCGTTCGATCACTTCACCGTCAGCCGCACGCCGGAAGAGAATGTCCGGATGCTCCTCGAAGGCTTGCCCGACCAAACCACCACGTTTGATGTGATTACGCACTCACGCGGCGGATTGGTACTGCGCAACCTCGTTGAGCGCGCAGAACTGTTCGGCCCATTGTCGCGCCGCTTCAAGCTTGGCCGCGCCGTGTTAGTGGCTTCGCCGAATGACGGGACCCCACTGGCGACGCCGCAGCGCTGGGGGGACACCGTCGGCTGGCTCGCAAACCTACTCGAACTGTTTCCCGACAACCCGTTCACGACCGGGGCGGCGTTCGTGGCGAATGGGCTGGTGTGGCTGGCACGGCACGCGTCCGGCGATCTTCCAGGGCTGCACTCGATGGATGGCGACGGGGACCAGATTACCTCTCTGCAGTCGCCGCCAGGCCCCCCACCAGAGGCGTACTCCGCTCTGGTCGCCAACTACAATCCGACCGGAGCCGTACTGCTGCGAATGCTTGACACCGGCATCGACCAGTTCTTCGGAACCGCGAACGATCTGGTTGTGCCGACACAGGGCGGCTGGCGCGTCCCCCAGCCCGGCAAGGTGTTCATTGCGCCAGCGCGCATCGGATGCTACGGGCCGGGCGGAAATCTGCCCGCCGATTCGGTGACACACGTCAATTTCTTTTCCCGGCCCGAAACGGCGGATTTCCTCACTCGGGCGCTATCCGGCGAGCAGCAGCTTCTCAAGCCAATAAACCCGCTAGCGGCGCTCCCTGACCGCCGCCTGTTGCGCGAAGGGATGGCTGCCGTCGCTGCTTCTGCGGTTGCCAAGCCCTCAGCGGAGCCAAGCCGGGTCGAAGGTCGCCGGAAAACAATTTCTCCGTCTGTGGTTTTGCCCAAGCCCCCCGCTCAGCCCCCGCTGCGGATTACAGTCGTTAACGGCGATCTTACTTTCGAGCAAGAGCCCCTTCTGCTTGGACACTATCGCGCGTCACGGCTGACGGGCACCGAGCGCGTTGTCAACAACGTGATCGGCAACGCGATGCAGCGTTCCCTCGATCTAGGCGTGTATCCACTGCCACCGGGATCTCACCAGCTTTTCTTGAATACACGACCGAACCCCGAGAGTCCCAAGCGCATGCCGCGTCCGAAAGCGGTGATCGTCGTTGGGCTGGGGACGGAAGGCAAACTGAGCGCTTCGGATCTGGCTCACACGGTGTGCCAAGCGGTGATCGCCTGGGCGCAGCGCACGACCGAGCTGGATAAGAAGCCGGCGCAGTTTTTCGATCTGTGCGCCACGCTCCTCGGCAGTGGCGGCTCCGGAATTACAGCAGGACAAGCTGCACAACGGGTCGCAGAAGGTGTTTACGCAGCCAACCAACTCTTGCGTGGCGAGCAAAGTGAAGGCCAGAATTGGCCGCGCGTGCGTCACCTGAAAATTGTTGAACTATACCTTGATCGCGCTACCGAGGCCTGGCGGGCGCTGAAATTGCAGGCTTCCGCTACTCCAGACCGCTATGTGATCGCCGATGAGGTAAAAGCAGGAACCGGGCCCCTTCCGCGCCCGCTCGATTCCGGATATCGCGGGGCTGACTACGACTTCATCAGCGCGGAAGTGGCGCGGGCAGAGAACGGCCAAACATCGATTCAATACACGCTGGACACGAAGCGCGCGCGCAGCGAAGTGCGCGCCCAGCAAACGCAGGTTCAACTGGTGCGCGACCTGGTGGCCACAGCGTCCACCGATCCGAACTTCGATAAGCAGATCGGCCGCACACTGTTCAAGCTGCTGGTTCCGGTGGAAATGGAATCCTTCGTCGCGGGCACCGGCGAGATCCAGCTTGAGCTCGAACCTGAGACTGCGGGAATCCCGTGGGAATTGCTCGACACGGACGAAAGGCAAGAAGATCCTGACAGGAGGCCTTGGGCGATCCGCGCAAAGCTGCTCCGTAAGTTACGGACAAAAGAGTTTCGCCAACAAGTGACCGATGCCGACGCAAATTCGAGCATCCTCGTGATCGGGGAACCCGAATGCCCTGCAAATTACCCGCGACTCTCTGGCGCCTGGAAGGAAGCGGCGGCCGTCTATCAGTGTCTGACCAGCCCCGCCGCGCTGGATCCAACGCGGGTGCGACGACTTCTCAGCGACGATCCCGACAGGAAAGGGCCGGACGCGCGCGCTGTGATCAACGCATTACTCGAACGTGATTGGCGGATTGTGCACATCGCAGGACACGGCGAGTTGCCTGCCAAGGACGGAGATCCGAGTGGTGTCGTGTTGTCCAACGGAACATTTCTCGGTGCCAGCGAAATCGCCACCATGCGCTCTGTGCCGGAGTTGGTATTCGTGAACTGCTGCCACCTCGCGGCTCGCAGTGTGGATCAACTGTTCGCGGGCGCCAACCCGCCGGGCTACAATCGCGTGCGTTTTGCTTCCGGTGTCGCTGAACAGTTGATCAAAATCGGCGTGAAATGCGTGATCGCCGCCGGCTGGGCCGTCGATGATTCGGCTGCTGCTACCTTCGCGACGAAGTTCTACAGCTCGCTGCTGCGGGGGAATCGTTTCATCGATGCGGTCGCGGAGGCGCGCGAAGCCGCCTACACCAAAGAGGAGAACACCTGGGCGGCTTACCAGTGTTATGGCGATCCGGACTGGACCTTCGGCCGCGAAGGCCCGACAGCCGATTCACCGTCGCCTGCCTCGGGAGATGAATTCGCCGGGATTGCATCGGCTTCAGCGTTGAAGGTGGCACTCGAAACCATCGCGGTACAAACGACGTTTCAAGGTTTCAAGCCAGATGCGCAGCTCGAAAGAGTGCGCTTGCTGGAAAAGCGATTCGCTCCAAAATGGGGTAATAGCGGTTCCGTCGCCGAGCTTTTCGGCAGGGCATACGTAGCGGCGGGTGACATCAACGTCGCGATCCCATGGTACGAGCGGGCGGTGGCTGCGAGCGATGGCGCAGCGTCGATGAAGGCGGCGGAGCAGCTTGCGAATGTGCGTGTCCGCTTGGCTTGGGAGACAGTCGCAAAGGCTCAAAAGAATCACGAAAGCGCAGCCGGGCGGCTTAAAGACACGAGTGGTGCCCGCAGCTCCGCCGACAGGAAAGCCCAAGCCGCTGCTAAGAGATCGCTAGCTAACGCAGAACGTGCGCTACAGGCGGCTCTGAGGTCGGCTCGCTCTTCAATCAAGGATGCGATGACCCTGCTTGAAAAGTTGCTGGCATTACAGTCGACGAGCGAGCGGGAAAACATCTACGGCTCAGCTTGCAAACGCCTGGCGCTGATAGAAGCGGCGGCCGGCCGGCGAGCGCAGGAACTGCGAGCCATCGAAGCTATGAAGTTGCACTACCGGCGAGCCGAGGTGATCGCGCGCGCAAGCCAGGCATCCGATCTGTTTTACCCAGCCCTGAATTACCTCGCGGCGGACGTGGCCCTGAACGCGGGACGCCGTGGATGGAAAGGACTCGACTCGGCCATCGTCGCGTCAGCGCGGGCGAGCCTTGAAGCCAAGAATCTCGCCGACCCGGACTTCTGGAGCGTGGTCGGCCAGACGGAGTTGCAACTTTATATAGCGCTCGCCGACGGCAAGCTCGCGAGCACACAGAAATCACTCGAGAGAGGCTATCAGGATCTATACCGACGGGTGAGTGCGCACTGGTTGTGGTCTTCGGTGTTCGACACCACCCAGTTTGTGCTGCAGAAGTACGCGGTGCGTGCGTCGGTCAAAGAGAAGAATTCGGCCGACTCGCTCCTTGCCAGCCTGGCCACGTTCGCTCAAGGGAAGTGACGTCGTTACCAAGAACATTTTCGCAGATGTCCAAGTTAGAGCCAGACAGGGACGCTCCAGCGCGATTCAGCTTGAGCCATCTTCCGAAACCCTGCAAACCAGCCCATGGCAGCCGCGTCCGAGACTGCACGATCGGGCGCATCCTTGTTAGTGAGCTATCTTTTGCTCAGCGTTGTATACCTTCCAAGCCTGGTCAATTACGTAGTCGTGAATCGCATCCGCGTCTTGCGTCGTCATCTTCAAATGCGGGAACGCGAATTTAGGAGGATCAGCGAAGCCAGGCATTCCTTTATCCCAATGCGTGCCTGCCAGCACAATGGCATGCCAAGCGTGATGAACGTCAGCGGGAGCATAACGCAGATCAGGCACCGCCCCGTTGAGAACCCATGCACCGCTTCCGTCGACGTCCGGGGAGTGGCAACCATCGCAGACGAATTTGCGGTAGAGTAATTTGCCCTGCTGTATTGTTTCCTTGGTACCGGTTTGTTGCGGAGGCTTCGGCACTGCGGGCACGACATCGGGCGGCACTGGAAAAGGCATCGTTGCGTCGAGCTTGAACGCCAGCAGCCGCGTTGGTCCCCGCTTTGACTGCGGAGTCGCCATAGTCCAGGCGGGCGCGAACAATCTTGACCCTGAACCCCATCCCACCGGCGTCAAGATATATTGCTCGCCGTTCACCGCAAAAGTTACTGGCACCGATTCAATGGCTGAACCAGTTTGAATGGACCAAACTTTTTTTCCACCGTTAGCGGTATACGCCGCAAACTCACCCGTCCCCTGTCCCTGGAAAACCAGGTTCCCCGCAGTGGAAAGAACACCGCCGTTGGTTGCAATGGGCTCCTCGACAATCCAGCGCGCGGATTGATTCACCGGATCCCATGCGATGAGTTTCCCCTGTGTGCCTCGCATCCATTCCCCGGTTTCCACCGCTGTTTTAGATCCCGACTCACGGTCCGTCGCTGGCACATAAACCAGTCCGGTAAGAGGACTCAAGCTCATCGGCCACCAGTTATGAACCGTCCATTGCCGTCCACCGCCCTGCGATACCGGCACTTCCACAGCCCGCCCAGTTTGCAGATCGATAGAGGTAGCCCAGGCGACTTTTACCAGGGGTTTGGCCGAGAGCAATCTACCGGTCTTGGCGTCGAGCACATAGAAGAAGCCGTTCTTGGGTGCGGTCATGGCCACGTGATGCGGTTCGCCGTCAACAACCAGATCGCCGATGACAATGTGATTGTTTTCCGTCTGCAATCCCGGAGCGCTGGTTTGAAAATGCCACGCGTATTCTCCGGTGTCGGCGTTCACGGCGATGATGCATCCCGCAAAGAGCCGGTCTCCGCTGACCTTGATCGATTCCAATTCGCCATAGTCGACGCCCGCGCCTGCCGTCCCAAAGATAACCAGGTTTGTCAGCGGGTCGTAAGTGATGGCGTTCCAAACATCGCCTCCGCCAATCTTCCATGAGTCTTTGCCAACCCACGTCTTAGCCGCCATCTCCAGCGCTTTTGTTTCAAACCCCTTCGTGGGATTTCCTGGGACCGTCCAGAAACGCCACACTTCCTTGCCAGTTTCCGCATCGTAGGCGGCGAGCGATCCGCGCACTCCGTCGTCGGAACCGTTGTAGCCCATGAATACTTTTCCCTTGGCCACATGAGGCGCGCCCGTAATCCCGGTTTGATGAGGATCGCAAACCGTAGCTTCCCATGCTTGCTTGCCAGAGGCAGCATCGATCGCAACCAGCCGGCAATCTCCCGTGCCGACATAAACCTTCCCATCCCAGACGGCGACGCCGGCATTGGTCCGCGCCGAGTAAGAACCATTGATGGCCTGATCCAACCGAACCTTGGGATCGAACACCCAAAGCACTTTTCCCGAGGCCGCATCCACGGCATAAACCTTCGACAATGGAGCGCTCACGTAGATCACTCCGTCCACAACAATAGGCTCCGCCACCACGCCCATTGCACTGTCGATGTCCAGTGACCAGACCAGTCCAAGATCACTGGCATTTTTATCCGTGATCTGCTTGAGCGGGCTGAAATGCTGGGCCTCAAAGGTGCGGCCATTCAGCAACCAGTTGTTCCCCGCGGACGCTTCCACCCTTAGTCTCGCCTCGGTAACATCGCCGGCCTTGGCCGGACTATCCGCCAAGGAGCGAAACGCAATCGTAATCGCGACCGCGAGAAATACAGCAGTCAAACCAATCGTGCGTCCATTCATACCAATCCCCCTGAGCGGATGAGCGACCCATGAGCCAGCCCCCGGCCGATTCGCGGGACCGCCAAGTCGTTCTCTTCCCGTCGACGGAAGTGTACCTCAGGTTGGGTGCCAATCGCGATCGCGCTACGATGTCTCGACATGCCAGCGTCCCGTGCTAGATAGCGCGGCGCAAGTAGCGGAACATGTTGCGCAACGAGCGGGTCACGAGTTCCTGTTTTTCTCAATGCTGTTGCGTTCACCTCATGCGGCGGAGATCTGGGCTCCTCTCGTCTCGACAATTTTGTGTGCTGACCCCGCGGATGAGAACAGAGCCATGAGACCTTCGACCAGTGTTGGGTGAGTCAGGACCGCATCGCGGAGCGCGGTGTAGGGCAGCCCTGCGATCAAGGCAATCTGCACGGTTGCCATGATCTCCCCCGCGCCGACACCGAAAGCCGTGAACCCGAGGATGCGATCGCTATCAGCCTCCACGAGGGCCTTAACAAACCCGCGGGTCTCCGAAAGCGTGCGTGCACGCAGGTTGGTTTCCATGGGGACCTTAAACAGGCGATACGCGATCCCTCGAGCCTCCGCTTCTGTTTCACTCACGCCGATACGAGCAAGTTCGGGGTCGGTAAACAGACAATATGGAACTTGCCTGCCCGTGGTCACACGCTTGCCGCCGGTTAAATTGGCATGGACAACGCGGAAATCGTCGATGCTGATGTGCGTGAACTGCGGGCTACCGGCGACCTCGCCGATCGCCCAGACGCCGGGCGCGGTGGTCTGCAGCCGCTCGTTGACCTTGATATATCCCCGGTCGGTGAGTTCGACGCCGGCCAGTTCCAGGCCGAGTCCTTCGGTGTTCGGAGTGCGGCCTGTGGCGACCAATACATGACTACCCTTCAGGACTTTCTCAATTCCATTCTGCTCGACGACGACACTCACCGTGTCGCCGGATTTGCCCGACACTTGCTTGATTCGTGCATTCAGGAGAATGTCGATGCCTTCATCTGCGAGCAGGCTGCGAAGAGCCTCGCATACGTCCGGGTCTTCTCTGGACATCAATCGCGCATTGCGATCTATCACAGTCACTTTGCTGCCGAATCGCCGCATGGCCTGCGAAAGCTCTACTCCTACGTAGCCCCCACCGACAACCAGCAAGTGTTCGGGAATTTCATCGAGTTCAAGAGCCTCGATGTGCGTGAGCGGTTGTGCTTCAGCAAGACCAGAAATTACCTCCAGCGCGGCACGCGTGCCCGTACTGACGATCACATTCGCGCCCCGCAGTTGACGCGTGGTCCCATCGGCCAGGGTGACTTCCACTGTTCTCGGAGCTGAGAACCGGCCCGTCCCCAATATGAACTCGGCTCCCGTTTTCCGGTAATTCTCCATATACATCTCGTTCAGGCCACGCACCATCCTGCGCTTGCGCTCGCGCACGCCCGCCATGTCGATGGTGAATCCATCGCAAGCGATGCCGAATTCCTTGCTTCGGCGAAAGTACGATACGACTTTCGCGCTGTGGATGATGTTCTTGCTCGGCAAGCACGCGATGTTCGGGCAAGAGCCGCCGATATACTTGCGATCGACGACTGCGACACGCTTGCCTTCGCCCGCAAACGTCCACGCGGCAACGGTCGAGCCCGTGCCGCCACCGAGAATCACCAGATCAAATTCTTCCGGCTGCGTCTTCTTAAATACCTGAGCGGATGAGGTGCTTTCGGTTCGCTTCATGCGACTTTTCCTTTCTGAGCGACCGGTTTACTCTGGGCTCTCATTGATTTCACCAGGTCAGCCGCTGACGCTCCCTCGAGCGACAATCCATAGCCGACTTCGCGGACGATGCGCTCTTTCAACGGTTGGATGAAATGAACGCGCGTGTTGCGGCGCGTCACTTCGGGAGCCTTCAAGTACAGCGCGGCCAGTTCCCGTGCCCGACTGAGCGCTTTACCGTTCGGCACAACTTCCGCGACCACTCCCCATTCATATGCGGTACGTGCTGGTAGCGGCTGTGGATTCAGCAGGAATGCCTCGGCTCGTCCCGCTCCAGCGCGGTAGCTCCATGTCGTAAAGACGCCATCACCGGGCGCAATGCCCGCCACGAAATGCGCCACATCCTGGAAAGTCGCGCCCTCCGCTGCCACAATTACGCTGGCCAGCAGCGCGTAGTCGGAGTGCACATGGGCGCGTCCTTCGATAGCCGCGATGACCGGCACGCGTATGTTGGCGATATTTTCCAACACCTGAACACCCTCGTCGTGAACCTGGCTCCAAATGCCGGGATCGGAGGCGTCGCCAAAAGATGACCAATCGACATCCGTAATGAACTCCCCACCGGCGCCCGTCAGGATTACGATCTTGTTGGCTCGGTCTTGCGCAATGCGGTAGAAGGCGTCGACAAACTCTGTGTGAGATTGCGCGGTCATAATGAACGGCCCGCCATTGTTGTGGAATTCAGCAACCAGCACGCCATTGGCATCTCGCGTCAGCTTTAGGTTGTGATAAGCATTTAAGTAGTCACTCTGAACTTGCATCGTATTCTCCTTTTCTGTGTTGTCCTGACTGCGTGTTATTGCGAGGTGAGCACATTGCCCTCACGCGGCTACAACGAGGCCGCCTGCGGCACGAATGACCTCTCCGGTGATCCAGGCAGATTCGTCGGACGCCAGGAACACCGCGAGCGGCGCGATATCCGTGACGCGACCGAGCCGGCCGAGCGGCGTCTTAGCAGCCAGAGCCGCGCCGGCGCCACCCTCAAAGGTCCCGGCTGTTACGTTGCCTTCGGTTTCTGTATGACCGGGAGCGATGGCGTTGACCCGTATCTTGCGCGGCGCCAGTTCGAGCGCCAATCCCCTGGTCAATGTTTCGATGGCGCCTTTCGTCGAAGCGTACAGCAGGGCTCCCGGCACGGGATGCGAGCCGACGATAGAGCTTAAGTTGATGATGCTCCCGCCGTCGGCGCCGAACCGCTTGAGCGCCTCCTGCACGGTGAGAATCGTCCCGAGAACGTTGATGTTGTAGTGCAGATGGAAGCTCTGTTCTGTAATCTCCGCGATGGCGCCGAAACGGAATACTCCGGCATTGTTAACCAAAACGTCCAGTCTTCCGAACGCAGAATCTACTTCTTTGAATAACCCCGCGACATCTGCGGCCTTGGACACGTCGGCCCCGACCGCGATCGCCTCGCCCCCGTTGTCGGCGATCGCCTGAGCGACGCGCTCGGCGGCTTCCCGGTCGGAGGAATAGTTCACGGCCACGCGCGCGCCCGCCGCTCCCAAGGCAGCTGCAATCCCAGCGCCGATGCCTTTGGACGCGCCCGTCACTATTGCCACTTTATTAGACAGTCTGCTCATATTGCCATCGTTCTTGATCCAAGTCCCCGTACCCGAACGTCCATCCCTGTGAATTGCGCTCGCGCGTAATGAAAATCTCGATTGATGCTTCTCTGCTAAAGAGCGTTTTGAAACAGCGCCTCAACATTCAATTTTGCACCCTGAACGAATCGTCGGCAACCCGACAATGATCCTGGTAGAGCTTACTCACATCGTATCCCCCTGGCGGGGTTGAACGGTTGGAGTGAGAAACGCCGCAGGGAGCTGGCCGGACGGCTCTGCAAAAGCCGGGAGGCCAGCGACCGGGATTACAATCTGCTGCCGCGCCCACTTCCTACTTCAACTTGGTGCGGGAAATGAGGAGTGCTTACAATCATCGATTGCGTCTGGTTTTCCACGCTCGCCAGCATGGCGTGAAGCCCTCTGCCCGTCTGTTTCAGACCACCCCGCCGACGGTGCCTTAATGGGGCGCCGCTGTGAGCAGCAAGGACCGCGCGGCCTCACGGAGCTTTCCCGTGCACCCCACTTTTTGCCGCCTCGACCAAGCGCGACAAATCATTGGCTCACGTTCATAATCAAACCCGTGCTGGGAAATGCCCCGTCCGCCCCATAGAAGCTGTGCAAGACGGTCTCGGCTCCGCTGGTATCCAACTTGAACACAGTACAGGGAAGAGCCGCAATTCTGTATGTCCATGGCGGCGCTGAAGTCTGTATGTCCATGGCGGCGCTGAAGATGGAAGGACGCAGTGAGGGGAAATTATTTCATCTCGGTCGATTTTGAATGGTGCGGATCTCTTCTTCTAGGGGTCTGATGTCCTCCTCGATGGCGTTTGGTAAAAGCCTAAGTCCTTCCGCGATGTCCTTGGGTAATGGGTCGCCCGCGCCGTTTTTCGCCTTATTAAAGTGAATGCTTGCTTCGCTATAGCTCATCACATTCCTCCTTTGAATTTAGGCATTCTATAACCTTCTTAGATAGGGTTTCTCGGCAGATAGAACCGCCCTTAACGCCATTTTTCATTGCGCCGCCGTGGCTAATAGATTCCTGCTTTGAGTAAGCACGCTTTCCACGGTCCGAATCAGGAGCGTCGGATTGTTCTCGAACGATATCTCCGATTTTGTTACAAATGCTGCTGCACCTTCCTTCAAGAGCTTGGCTTCACTCGCTTGACCAAGCCCACTCAGCACGATGACGGGAATGTGTTTTACGAGCACGTCGCCCTTTAGAGCACGAAGGACATCGAGCCCCGACACTTTGGGCAGCATCATGTCGAGCAGGATAAGATCAGGAATGTTCTTCCGGGCGATACGGAGGCCTTCCTCTCCGTCCCCAGCATGGATAACAACGTATCCAGCTTTGACTAGTGCTCTTTCGTTTGCGACCCGCTGGAGCTTGCTGTCTTCGATCAGGAGTATTTTCATTTATCCTCAGTGGTCCGTCTGGTGTGCGGCATCCCTTAAGATGTGTGTTTCTAAACTCCCCCGATTGGCTTGCTGATTCTGTGTCGGGGTCTGTAGCCTTCTCCCGGAAGTTCGGGGCGCTCAGTCTGGCGTGCCATGGATTCGCCCAGGTTTAATGAGCCTGCCGCACCCACGCGTCCAGCGGTGACGTGAGCAAGGAGCGGCTATGTGCAGCCTTGGCGTGCTCGTTCATTGCCCTCGCCGCTTGGGTGCGACGGTTGCCGTTCTGGCTGCTGAAGTCCAGTGTGGTGACGGAGTGTTTGCAATGCCGGCACGTGAATGTAATCAAGCCGCTGACCATTCTGATGGCGTAATGTCTCACAACTTCAAGTGTAGTCCTATATCCCCCCTATGACCCCGAACCAAAGTTACTAAAGCTGGAATCGGCATCACCCACAGTGGCTGGCGGCCCGAGAATAGCATCGGCTCGCGTGTCCCGAAGATCATCGTTATGCCTCGGCGTTTCTATATGAATGCGATGGGAACCTTCGCTCACAGCACGATCTCATCACAGAGTCACTTGAGCCAAGGAAATCGAAGAAGTTCAAGACTCTCGTCCCAGAACCGTAAAGGGGAAGCAATTAACTGCCGGCCCCGAAACATCAATTTCCTGATTTCTCTGTGACTCTGTGACTCTGTGGTGAGCCGCTTTGGCGTGCCGCTTCATATAACACAATACTTGCGGCCACACCTGCGTTCAGGGATTCGACATTTGTCGAGTGTGGAATCGCAACGATCTCGGTCATTTCTCCGAGCAGATCCCGCGGCAGTCCTGAGCCTTCGCTTCCAATAAAAATGGCCAGGGGGCCCATCAGCGAGGCCTGGTCAAGCGGCGTGCCTTTGTGCGACGAGGTTGCGATCAGGCGCAGGCCGCGCTCGCGCATCTGTTCCAGAATTCCCGGCAGCTTGGCCGGGGCGATGGGAAGCCGGAACACGGAACCAGCCGAACCGCGAATTACTTTCGAATTGAATGGACTGACCGTGCCTTCTCCCAGCAACACGCCTCCAGCTCCAAAGGCTTCGGCCGACCGCAGGATGGTTCCCAGATTCCCTGGGTCCTGCACGCCCGCAATTGCCAGCAACGGCCCAGCCTGCGACTTGGCGAGCACATCTTCCAGCTTGAAGGCTTTGCAGCGAACCAACCCGGCCACGCCCTGCGGAGTCTCGCTAGGAACCGCGCTGGCAAACAGCTTATCGGGGAGCAAGAGAGTTTCCACGTGGGCAGCGAGTTGCGGCAGCAGGCGCTCCGCCCGGTTCTCGGCGGACGCGCGGAAGAACACGGCCTTAAACCTCAGGCCGCTACGAATGGCCTCCTCCAGAATACGCATGCCTTCGATAGCGCAATACCCGTCAGGGGTAAGCTCACCATGGGCAAAAGCTGTTCTCAACTCTTTGACCAGGGCGTTGTGGCGTCCCTCGATGCGTCGCAGCCGGTTTCGCATAGCTGGGTCGTGACTCGGGGTGGTCCTCTTCACGGGAGCTCTTGCGGAATAATACGCGCTTATCTCTCCTTGCAGTGCAGGTCCATGTTATGTTAGCTTTCGCGGATTCAGAACATTGCTGGGAAGGAATCGTGTGCGCGCGGAAATCCTCAAGATAAGTAGCGAGAAGCCGGAGGCGTCGCTCATCCGGTATGCGGCCGACCAGATTCGGGCCGGCCTGGTGTTGGGCATGCCCACCGATACATTCTATGGTTTGGCCGCCGATCCCTTTAACCTGCGCGCCGTGGATCGCGTCTACGAAATCAAGTCGCGCTCGCGGCACAAGCCATTGTCGCTCTTGATCGAGAGCGAAGAACAGGCCGAGGAGTTGGCCAAGCCGTTACCCGATGAGTTCTACAAACTGGCGCGTCGCTTCTGGCCAGGGCCGCTGACCATCATCGTCAGAGCGGCCTCGCGGCTTCCATTGAAGGTGACGGCGAACACTGGCAACGTCGCGCTGCGCATCCCTAGTGCCAAGATCCCGCTGGCAGTGGTGCAGGCAGCAGGAATCCCAATCACCGCGACCTCCGCGAATCTCAGCGGGGAGACGGAGTGCACCACGGCAGAAGCGGTGCGCGATCAACTGCAGGAGCGCATTTCCATCATTGTCGACGGCGGCACCTCGCCGCGCGAGATGGCTTCGACGATTGTTGACCTCACCGACGAGGAAGCCCGCTGGCGCATCATGCGCGAAGGCGCGATTCCGGCCCAGGACATCTCCGAATTCTTCGCACAAGGATGAGCGAAGCAGCTGCGAAACGGCCTTGGAGTCAGCATTGGAAGCTGTGGCCAGGAGTATTGGCTGCCGGATTCTTCTTTTGGCTGGCTTCGATTTGTCTGGGAATCGTACGCGAAGCCTCGAGACAGGAAATCCATCCTGCAGACGCGATCATGGTCTTCGGCGCAGCTGAGTATTCCGGCCGCCCGTCTCCGGTCTATCGCGCCCGCCTCGACCACGCCTTTGACCTATTTCAGCAAGGCATCGCTCCGGTGGTCATCACCACCGGCGGCCCTGCAGCGGACCCCAGCTTCAGTGAAGGTGGGGTGGGCCACGATTACCTGATGCATCGCGGGATTCCTGACTCCAATCTGATTGCGGAAACCCACGGCTCGGATACGGCACAATCCGCCGAACGCATCGGCGTGATCATGCGCGCCAATCATATGCACAGTTGTGTGGCAGTCAGTGACGCCTATCATGTTTTTCGCATTCGCAAACTGCTGGAACGCGAGGGCCTGCAGGTGTATGTCTCGCCGCGTCTCGATTCGCGTCCGCACGCCCTGTGGCAGCGCGCAGAAGCGGTGCTGCGCGAAGCCGCCAGCTACATGGTATTACGCCTGCATATTACGGTGTGAATGATTTCCTGACGCATCGCACCATCCCCCTCTAGAATCTGTGTCGGAACTAAGCTGCCGGCCGAAAAGGTGGATGGGATCGCCGGCAATAGCCGCGAAGCGGCGCAAGCCGTGGGTGAAAAATGCTAAATCGACGTAGCCCTGAAAGGGCGAAAGAACAGTTGGGACGCAAACTCTCTAGCCCATTTACTGATGGACAATCAGCGGCCGTGCACCAAAACCACCGAGGTCTCCTTCTGACGTAAAGAAATGTTCCAGTACGAGCCGAGAAGGCGATCCTTTTCCCCCGTGGTGGAAACCAGGCGAAAGCCATGCCGCTCATAAAATCGTACGGCCCAGTCGGCGGCAGCCCAGGTGCCAACCAACAAGGCGCCGGTGACTTGCTCGATTAATGAGGTGAGAAGCGCGCCGCCGATGCCTTTGCCTTGATGCGAGCGCATCACATAGGCGTGGCGGATCAGCGTAACGTCGCGGACGCTCTGCAATCCCATAATGCCAAGGAGAACGTCATCCTCATTCCACCCCCAGAAGTTGACCCCAGCCGCGATTTCAGCTGTAAGGCTGGATCTCGTCATGTATGGCTCGTGCCAGCAATCCGCCGGTATCACGCCCCGGTACGCTTCTGCGGCCTCGTTGACGATCGCCAGTATTGCGTCAAAATCAGTGTCGGTGCAGCGCCCAATCATCGTAATTCCTCGCCACAATAACTAAATCCCATTGTGTAGAGACGTAGCTGGCTACGATTCGGTTTGCAAGCAAAGTCGAAGCACAAACCTCACCACCCCATCCGCTTCCTCAACTCCGTAATGTGCGCTACGTGATGCTTGCCGTGCCAGGCATAGAGCGCCAGATTTCTCTCGAGCGGCATGAGTCCTACTTCCGAATGACGGAAGGTTCGCTTCCAGTCTGTTGGCTTCAGATTGCGCAACAGTCGAACCCACCGGTCATGCAGGGGCCCCAGCATCGCCAGCGAAACTTCCAGCGGCGTCGAATCAACCTCCGGCGTTCCCGCCCAGCGGTCTTCCAGATACCCCTTGACCGCGGGTTCATCCTCAGTGAGCGCCAGCTTGAAACGAATGTAAGCATTCATGTGGCTCTCCGGCACATGGTGCACAACCTGCCGCACCGTCCAGCCCCCAACACGATAGGGCGTTTCGATTTGCTCTGGGGTGAGATTCTCAATCGCGGTGCGCAATGCCGCAGGGGCTTGCTCGATGTCGTCGATAAATTTGTTTCGTTGAGCTTCGCTCGTTGCGCCGTCAAACTTGAATTTGCCAATGGGATATCGCGGATCGCTCATATGAGCCTCGGTGATGGATTATCGTACAGAAGTCAGATGAAGGAGAATCGCGATAAGCTGCAAAAAGCAGAGGTGTTCAGCATGCAAACACGCAGTTCTCTACAGGAGGGCAGAGCGCACTACTTCACCAGAGCCAGGATCCGTACCGGGCCGCTGGAGCCGCTCTGCAATTTGATCGGCGCCACCACGACCATTCCGCCGGCCGCGGGGACACGCTCCAGGTTGGCGACGTTTTCCAGTTCGTAGACGCTGTGGGCCAACGTGTATTGGCGCACTGGGAAGTCTCTCGACCCACCGTGGTCAATGCTCAAGGTGTCGATGCCAAGGCCTAACGCATTACGTCCTTCCACCAGAAACTTCGCCGCATCGGGAGAATATCCCGGGAAGTGTGGAACACCCTGAGAGTCAGCGTTGCGATAATCCTTGACGGAGCGCCAACGCGAGTCCCATCCGGTGCGCGCGATTACCACTGAACCTAACGGAATCTGGTTGTGGGCCTGCTCCCACCTGGCAATGTCCTCGACCGAAATTTGGTAGTCCGAACTGTTTCCAATGTTCGTACTCACATCCAGCACAACCAGCGGCGCCAGCAGACGCTCGGTAGGGATTTGGTCAACCGTCCACAGCCCACGCGCAAACCGGGCGGGAGCATCCATGCGAGTCCCGAATTGTTCAGGCGATGAAGAGGATCTATCATTTGTTTGGTTAACCACTGCCCGAGCATCGATCGAATGTGTCAAGTCCACGACGGCATGGAATCCTGTCAGGGACGAGGAGCTGGGATGGCGCTCGGCGAAGAGAAATAGCGCCAGCGCCAGCACATAACCTGCGATTAGCGTCCGAGTCTTCATGCTTCTGATATCAATAAATTGGATGCAGAATCTGTTTTAAGGGTGCTGCTATGATTTTCCCTTCGAACCAAGAAAGCTTCAAGGAACTGCAGGACATGACCCAGTGGCCGCTGGTTCTAGTGAGTGTTGTTGCCAACAATTTTAACGAGAGTTCAAACCAGCAGGGAAGCGACCGCCGCTGCGATTAAAGTGCCGAGGAGGTTTACCGCATCGTTGCTCAGCATTTTTCGGCGCTCCAGTAAAGCGCCTAACAAGCTGTCTCCGATCATGCCGGCCATGGCGGCGATGATTAAAACCCCCAGCCACCTCAGGGGTACTAGACCGGTTTCGACACATACCAGGCTGACCACGGTTGCAGCTGCACTGCCAGCCACAGTCCCGGCCACACTCACTCCCCCATCCGTGCCCGCAGCCACTTCTTCCCAAGTGGTGATCAGCCGGGCTTTTGCGCTTCGAGCCTGACCCACTTCACTCGAAACCGTGTCCGCAGCCGCTTCCGACAGTGCGGCTGAAAGCGCGAGCAGACAGACTGCTCTTTTCTCTGTCAGTGCAGATAGTCCAGCACAACATGCGGCGACCGCCAGGTTAGCTAAAACCTGCAATGCGGTCCTGCCATCGAGCCTTTCGGCGGTTCCCAGTTTTTCTTTCCAGCGATAACCGAAGCGAGTACTAATCCAAGTTAGGCCGAACACCGAAACCAAGGCCACAAATGCGCCGTATCCCGCTCCGACGCACAACAGAAAGCAGACTGCGGCTCCGGCGATCGCACCACCGAAACTCACCCCTCGCACCCAGCGCGCGAGAGCTGCGAATACGATGGTGACGATAATGGCCGGCCACAATCGGGTCAGGTCAGACACTGGGAAGACTCTCCCTCAATCGAAGCCATTTGCCTGTGTTGACGTCCATATAATTTGTAGCGCTACCGTCGGCTGTCGTGGGGATGTCCCGCCCTAGCTGCGAGGGCAAGACACCCTCGCTATGGGCAGCGCTAAAACAGCGAACCACAGCCGATACTACTATGGATAGGGTTGCGCGCAGATCCGCCCCAGTGTATCGTGCTTTCACTCTGGTTACCGGGGCGACCTTTGTGCATCAAAAGGTTGGATGTAGTTTAAACTCACGAGCGCAGGCTTGTGGAATCTCTGGGGTCGGGCGCACGCTCACGCCGACAAGGTGAACTATGGCTGCTTCAGTCTGGTCCGGTTATCTGACCTTCGGTTTGATTTCAATGCCGGTCAAGCTGTTTTCCGGCGCGCGCAGTTCGGGCATCTCCTTCAACATGCTGCATCGCGACGACCTGTCCCGCCTGAAGCAGCAATATGTTTGTCTCGCCGACGGCAAAGTCGTGGAACGCAGCGACATCGTGAAGGGCTACGAATACCGCAAGGACGAATACGTAGTCGTCGAGCCCGAGGAAATCAAGAAGATCGAGCCCCGGACCGCCAAGACCATGGAGATTCTCGAATTCGTCAAATCGAGCGAGGTCGATCCGATTTTCTTCGAATCGTCTTATTACATGGTCCCGGACGAGGCTGGCCGCCGCCCCTACGCGCTGCTCACCAAAGCCATGGAGGAGAGCGAGTATTTTGCCATTGCGAAACTGACGATGCATAACCGCGAATACACAGTCTTCCTGCGCCCGCACGAAGGCGGAATGATGTTGCATACCATGTACTACGAGGAAGAGATCCGCAAAGTGGAAGGCTTCGGCGCTCCCGACGTCGAACTGAAAGACGCGGAAGTCAAGGTGGCGCACCAGTTGATCGAAGCCCTCGCCACCGAATGGGACCCCGAGAAATTCCACGACACCTTTCAGGACAATCTCAAGAACCTGATCCAGACCAAACTCGAAGGCGGCAAGATTGCGGAGGTAGAGAAACCGAAGAAGCTCGCCCCGGTCGTCGACCTGATGTCAGCGCTCAAGCAAAGCCTGGCCGAGATGGAAGGAAAGAAAAAGCCCGCAGCCACGGCCCCGCACGAAGCCGCGGTTTCTGGGAAGAAATCTCGCGGGCGCGGCTAAAAGGGCAATGCTCGCGCTCAACCTAACCACGCTGCACAGCTCGGATCATTGACACCGGGCAAGAAAATCAGGGCTTGATTTTGAACACGGTGCCAAAATTGAAAGGGCCACCGGCGGCCGTGCTGCCGTAGAGATTGCCTGCGCCGTCCTTGATCAAACCCGCCCACGGAGTATCACCGTCAGTCATGGTAAAACTATGTACCAGGGTTTCCTTACCGCGGGCGTTCACCTTAAACACGGTTCCGAAACCGTTGACTCCTCCATAGAGAGTGGTACCCCACAGATTGCCTTTTGCATCGCGGACTAAGCCTCCCATGGGGAAAATCCCGTCCTTGCCGCCAATGAACTTATAGAGCAGGGTTTCTTTTCCGGTTGGATCTATTTTGAAAACCGTTCCGGCGCCAGCCCCGCCGCCCTGAGAAGTGGTGCCATACAGGTTACCCTTCCCGTCTAAGACCAAGCCTGAGTAGGGCAGTCCTCCGTCCGTTCCATTGGCGAAGCTATACAACACCTCTTCCGCGCCGGTCGTCGCATTTACTTTAAACACCGTACCTTGGTTCGAAGTGCCGCCGCCGTAGGTGCTCCCATAGAGATTGCCCGTTGCGTCCATTACCAGGCTCTCGTATAGCGGATTTTCCCCGTCGGGCGCTCCACGGAAGCTATACAGAAGAGTCTCCTTTCCCGTGGTGTCAAGCTTGAAAACCGTTCCGAAGCCGAACGCTCCGCCCTCATCGGTCACGCCATACAAATTTCCGCTTGCGTCCCGAATTACACCTCCGGTGGAAAATGCTCCGTCGTCCCCGCCTTTGAACCTGTACAGCACGGTCAGCTTGCCGGTCGTGTCCAGCTCGAACACGTTTCCGTACGGCGCAGCACCGTCAACGAACCCGCCCGAAGTCGTGCCGAAGAGATTGCCCGCAGCGTCCCGGATCAGACCGGCATATGGATTTTTGCCGTCCGCTCTGCCCGTGAAGCGGTGCAGAACCGTGTGTTTGCCTGTCTTGTCAATCTTGAACACGGTTCCGCAACCACCTTCAAAATCCGTTGTGCACAGGGAAGAGCCTCCGTAGGTCGTGGTGCCATAAAGATTGCCGGCGGCGTCCCGAGTCAACGGCGCCTGGAAAGGGCCGCCTCCGTCGCTGTTGCCCATAAACGAATGGAGGATAGAGTAAGTCTGAGCTTGTGCCGAGCCGGAAATCAGCGTTGTCACAAACGCGGCCAACAACGCCAGCGTCGTCCTTATGCCTGTGCTCGAAACCCAACCGCTATGTCGCGGTGTGATGTTCATGACAGCCATCCTCATCACTCAAAAATGGCCCCCGATTTTTGCTGGAACCGCGAGCGGTGTCGGTCAACAGTGCCGCACTTGATTTATTCCATCCATCGCCTATCGGACGAATCAACGGAACCGGCTCTGCGTCGTCTTCTTGACTTGTAGCACCTCAACAGCGGCCTGTTTGTCATCACGCTGTCAAAAAATTGACGAAAAATGCCCTCGCGCCTTGATTCTCAGATCTAGCTCGTGGCTTTTAGATCAAGATTGTGGCTGCTACTTCGCCTGATGATGCGATCTGGGAAAAAATCTCGTGGCCGAGGGCGAAGTGCCTCTTGGATCAGTTCACCAACGGCACAGCCGCAAGCTTCACCACTGTGTCTAACACTTACCTCACCGCCACCGTACCCGCCGGTGCCACTACGGGTACGGTCCAGGTGACAACCTCAACCGGCACGCTCAACAGCAATCAGGCGTTCCGAGTGACGCCACAGCTTAAGAGCTTCACCCCTGCCAGCGGAACGGTGGGTACGCCGGTGACGATCACCGGGGTCAGGCTTACGCACGCGAAGAAAGTTACTTTCGGAGGAGTGAAGGCAACCAGCTCCAAGGTCAACTCCGACACACAAGTGACGGCGAACGTGCCCATCGGGGCGAAGACCGGAAAAATTGCAGTTACCACTCCCGGCGGAACTGTCGCAAGCAGTGGCATTTTCACAGTGACGCAGTGACACCTTGAACAGATCTGCCAGCCGTAGCTTTGTGATTCCGACGAGTGTGCGGGGATCGAGCGCAGGAGCGATCGCCGAGAACTTTGACAACCTCAGGAGGCTTCCAACCTTGCAAGGATACGGAGTAGGAACAGCGAAGCCCTAACGCGTGGATTTGCGATTCGAACCGCAGAGGGCGCCCTGCCGTGCTGAGTTACGGCGGGCAGTTTGTCGAGCACGTCGGGCTCATCGACGATTCTTCGACTTTTTAGCATCGATTTCGTGTTGAGTTGGGCTGGAGAGAGGCACGTATTGTGTGATTGCGGCATGTAGTTCTTGGAATTCCGGGTCTCCATCTCCTCCGCACCAATTGCAAAGATTAGCCGCCTGGAGTCGCGAGAATTCGAGCGGAATCAGAGCCCCAACGTCGTCGATCAAAACCGGAACCAGCTTCCCCATCTGCTTTGCCTTGGCAGCCTCGGCTTCCACCCAGTCCGATGTCACTGAAGTCTGTGACCATAGCACCAGCGCGCATTTCGCGCCTTGCAACTCTGCCTGGATGACTTGGCTAAAAGATTTTCCGATAGGAATTCTGCGGTCCCACCACACCGTCCAACCGACTAATTCAAGCGCCTCGGCTAGTTGCTGGGCACGCGGTTTGTCTGCTTTTGCATAGCTGATGAAGATGTCGCTTGACCCTGGAACTCGCGACCTGACGTCCGGGGAGAAGGCAGATGGAGGGCCAACAACCGGGACTGGCGCGCTTGCTTCCCCCTTTTGCTTGGGAGCCAATGACACGAGACGCTCTGGAACTCGCGACCTGACGTCCGGGGAGAAAGGAGATGGAGGGTCAACGACCGGGATCGGTGTGCTTGCTTCCGCCTCTTGCTTGGGAGCCAATATCTTGACAAGCTCTTTAACTCCGCGGTCATAATCCTTTCTGAAATCCACGTACTGCAGCCGCCGCAAGCGAATGGGAACGGTGCAATCTCGATAGATGAGCGGGACGACAGTCTTCTGTTCCTCCAGGGCGAGGGAAACCTCCTCCCTGACGTTCGTGGAATTTACCGCGGCTGGGGAGAGGATCACCACCATGCGCTGGCAATTTGTTAACGCAGCTTCGACCGCGCGGTCCCATCGCTGACCGGGGCTGATGTCCAGTCGATCAATCCACACACTCGCTCCTGCCGCCTTCAAGTCATTGGCTAGACGAAGGGCGAAATCCGAATCTTCACCGTGATAGCTGAAAAACGCTGCGCGCGTGTCTTGTGTCACGAATAATCTCTTTGCTAGGAGCCGTTTGCAGCGGACAGTCCTGGCGGATCCAAGCGCCAACGAATCTCGAATGATGGCGATATTGTAAGCTATAAACTTGATACGCAGAGGTCATTTTCGTGGTAGCGTGCGACGCACTGATCAGAATAGACACGCGGAACAATATCGTGTCGATTGCGCTGCAACTTGGTAATCGGCCTGATGTTTTGACCGGCAGCACGGTCGGAAGCTCTTGGCCCCGCGGACCGCAGCCGAAGCAAAACTCGCACGTTTAGGACATTACCCAGCCCGATCACTCTTTTCTGTTGACGGAATGTCCCATCAAAGATGAGCTTAACCAAGATAGATTATCTGATGGATAATACTTGATCTTTGCTTCGAAATACCTCTAACGAGGCCGCGCAGGCGGGGTCGATCTTTGAAAACCAATGGTGTGCTCCAGCAGAGAACCGGGTCATTTGCATGGCCTAAGTCACCTTTTGGTCATGCGGGCTTGACAACTGAAACTGCGTTCGCCGCTCCGATGCCAACCCGGCAAGCGTCCCAAATAGAAAAAAGTCGGATTGTTCATTTCCGAAATGGAACTGCCAGTCGACAGATCCGAGCGTGTAACTCCCATGTTCTCTAGATTTTGCCCGTAAGTCCTGTAAACTCAAAGATCTAGCACATAGTCGTAACATAAACCTTTTGCTTTCAATATTTTGCAGCCAACAGGGGGAGGGGGTACCAGTACGAAAAAGTAAATAGCCATCCCGATATGGGATGCGCTCAGTCCGGTACCCAGCGCAAATCTCGAAACGCTAAATGCTGGATGCCAAGCGCTAGTTGCCAATTGCCAGCCGCTGCCTCTCTAGCGCACATTGCCACCCACCAGTTAGAATAAAGAACTCTTCCAGGATTCCATGCAGAAACGGATTTTGCGGCTGGGGTTTCGATGACCGGGGTTCGCGCGGCGGTAGTTTTACTTCTCATGTCGATCTGTGTCGGATGTGGCGAAACCTATCGGCCGGTCGCGACTCCGATTGCCCCGAACCCGCCTAATCCCGGGTTCTCTCACGTTGCTCTGATGATCAGCGGCAATGGTTCGAGTCATCCCGGCGCCAGCACTTCGATTGATGTCTCCGGGGATACCGCTGTGTCTCAATCCACCGTGGGCCTCGTGCCTGTGCATGCTGCTTTGGTGCAGAACGGCAGCCGAGTCTACGTAGCCAATAGCGGCGACGACACAGTCGCGACATTTTCTCCGACCAGCGCTGCGCCGGTAACCACAATAAGTTTGCCTGCTGGCTCGACGCCGAGCTTTGTGGCTACAGCGGAAAGCGCCACAGTCTATATCGCCAACTCCGGCAACAACACCGTCTCGGCGATCTCAACCGGAAGCAACGTCGTCGAGCCGCCTCTGGCTGGAATTCAAGTTGGAGTCCATCCCGTGTCGTTGGCGGAAACTCCTAACCAGCAGTACCTGTACGCGGCAAATCAGGGCAACGCCGGCGTTGGTGGCTCGGTGACCAGCATCAATCCGGTCGACCGAAGCGTGAACCCACCGCTTGCGAACGCTACCTGGGTTTCCCCTGTCTCAGTTGTGGCGCGAACGGACAGCAATCGAGTGTACGTGCTCGATCAGGGCAGTGGGCTGGTTTCAGCGATTGATACCGCAGCCAACGCTGTTGTCAACCGCGTATCGGTCGGCGTGGGGGCAAACTTTATGCTGTACGATCCCACGCGAAATCGGCTGTATGTATCAAATCCGGCGAACAATACGGTGGTCTACCTGGATGCGTCCACGGATGCGCTTACGGCGGCGGTAATTCCCGTGGCGAATCCGATCGCAGTGGCCGCTCTCCCAGACGGCAGCCGGGCGTATATATCCAGCGCCGCGGTCAGCGGAGGCAATGTGACCTCGCGAGTCACAGTGATTAGCGCCGCGGACGGAAGCGTGAGATCCACAATTCCTATCACCACGGTTCCGAGCGTCTGTGCTTCGAACTCATCCCAGCTTCCACTGGCCGCTTCGGCGGACAGTTCAAGAATTTATGTGGGGAACTGTGATGCGGGGAATGTGGCGATCATTCAGACACTGAACGACACGCTGTTGCTGCAGATGCCCGCGCCTCTGAGCGCCTCGTTCAACCCGGACGGGACTCCGCTTCCGCAGAACCCGGTATTTGTGGTGGCGGGTCCATAGGCGGATGGTTTAACTCTGCTTCTCGTCAGCAGTAGAAAATTAAGTACGGATTCGCCAGGACCTGGACGGGCGAAGACGCCCGCGCCTACATTCGCAGCTCGATCCTAATGTCCCACCGCGGCTGCTCGTTCGGGTTGTCGTGAGGAGTTATGTCGTAAGGCGATATTCAGGAAGACGTTGCCGATACCCGTTTCAAAGCAGATCACCAGCGCCTCGGTGTCTTCACTGCTTTTCGGGCCATGCTCGGAGGTATGCACCACGGGCGGATGCACTCGAAAATGGAACCCCTGATCGTTGAGCGAGGTGACGGCGTTGCCGATCACTTGGTTCGCGAGCTCGCACACGGTTTCCCGCACCAGTTCGTCCGATTCCGGCAATTCGGCGCCGGCGAACTTGCTGGCCACACGCACCGCGGTGTCGGGATCGAGATCGATGACAATTCGCCCTTCGATGTCGCCGGTGACCCAAATCAGCGCGGCTACTCCCTTTCGGCGATAGGCCTCTTGGTCCATCGTCAGGTTTCCCACCGACGTAGTACAGTGCAGTCCTTGCGCCAACACGGCATCCGCCGCGTTGATGAAAGGCTGGATCAACTCCATTTTCATCTCAGGCTCCCGCGCCCGCGGCGTGAGCCGCAGTGCCATCCTCACCCATGACGTACTTGATCACTTCGTACAGAACTTCCGGCTTCACCGGCTTCTGCACGAAATGGCGCGCGCCCCGCTGCAGGGCCGCCACGATGTTCTCCTGATATCCAACGGAGGACACCATGACAATGCGCGCTTCCGGATGCTGCTGCACGATCTTCTCGGCAGCTTCGATGCCCTCCATTTGCGGCATGGTAATGTCCATCAGTACGATGTCCGGCTTGAGGCGCTCATATTCAGTGATGGCGGTCACGCCGTCTCCAGCTTCGCCGGCCACCTGGCCGCCGAATGTTTCGATCATCCGGCCCAGATTCTTGCGGGCGAAGACGGAATCGTCCACCACCAGGTAGCGCACTGGCTGGCCGTCCTTGCTGCGTTTCACTGCGACAAACTGTTCCATATACAACCTCCCACTGCTTCAAGTTCCGGCAGCCTGTTCTTGCCTGCCGGAGGAAAATCAGATCTTGCCCACTCCCGCGGACTTGCCGCGGTCCTCGAACTCTGTCTTGCTCCCAGCCTTGCGATCCGCCATGCACTGGGCTTGCAAAGTATTGGCGAGAGCGTCGAGCGCTACTACGCGCACCGCATAGCCGCGCTCGATAGCCGCCTTGGGCATGCCATAAACCACGCAGGATTCCTCGCTCTGGGCGATGGTCATCCCGCCCGCGGCTTTGACCAGGCCCAACCCCTGTGCGCCGTCCTCGCCCATTCCGGTCATGAGCGCGGCAATACTCTTCTCTGCGAATTCCTCGGCAACACTCTTGAACAGCACATCCGCCGATGGACGATGCCCGTTCACCCGCGGTTCATCGTTAAGCACGGCGACGTCGCCCATGGGCAACCGCTTCACTTTGATGTGCCGGTTTCCGGGGCAGATCAGGGCTCTCCCGGCCAGCAAAAGATCTCCCGACTGCGCCTCCTTGACCGTGATGGCGCAAATCTCGTCTAACCGCCGGGAAAACATTTCGGTAAAGCCTTCCGGCATGTGCTGCACAACTACGAGAGTTCCTGGAAAATTCTTGGGCAGTTGCGGCAACAAATATTGCAGCGCCTGCGGGCCGCCTGTAGAAATTCCAATGGCCACGATTCGAGTCGCTTGAGTTTTCGTCTCGAGGATGGCTTTCTGAAAACGCTTCTGATTTCCAAGCGGAGCTGCGATCGCGACTCGCCGGCTCTGCGCCGCCGCCTTGATCTTGGAGATGAGCTCGCGCGCGATTTCCGGCATGTTGGCTGACACATCGATGGGCTTGGCGACGAAATCGAACGCTCCCATGGACAGCGCTTGCAGCGTCACCGAAGCGCCCTGGGTGCTATGCGAACTTACCACGATCACCGGCACCGGGTGGCGCAGCATGATCTCTTTCAGCATGTCCAGACCGCCCATGCCTGGCATGTCAAGATCAAGGGTGACCACCTGCGGCTTTACTTCTTCGATCTTTTTCAGACCGAAGTTCCCATCCATGGCGGTGCCTACAACCTGAATCGAGGGGTCGGTTTGCAGAATCTGTGGAATCAGCTTGCGCATGAGAGCCGAGTCATCCACCACTAAAACGCGAACGGGAGGCGTCATGCCCGTCCTCCTGCTGCGCTTTGAGTGATCCGCGCCCGCTCCGAATGTGACAGCAACAGACCCATGCCGGGTCCGCCGGCGGTATCGGCTCGTGCAGTGGCAAAGCGTTCGACAACGGCGGCGAGATTCAGAATCAACACCACGTGACCGTTGCCCAGAATCGATGCGCCACTGACCATATCGGTCTCCGCGGTTTGTTCATCCAGTGCTTTGATGACCAATTCCTCTTCGCCCTCGATGGCGTTCACCAGCAGACCCAGTTTGCGCTCGCCCATGGTGATCACCAGCACGAAAACCCTTTCTGGCCGCCCCTCCAACTGTTCTCGCGGCGGACGCCCCAAGCGTGCCACCGGCAGGACATGCTCGCGCAGTTGCAAAACTTCGCAGTTATCGACGCGATGTATATCGGATTCATAGGCGCGGGCGATCTCCGCCACCGCGTTCAACGGCATGGCGTACAGACTCTCCTCCACCCGAAAAAGCAGAGCTTTGATGATGGCCAGGGTCAACGGCAACTGCAGCCGGAAGGTGGAACCGCGCCCGGGGTGGCTAACCACGTGTACCGTGCCTTTCAAGCGATGCAAGACGCTTTGCACGATATCGAGACCTACGCCGCGGCCGGAGATTTCGGTAATTTCGTCGGCGGTGCTGAATCCCGGACGGAAGATCAAGTCCAGAATGTCGGCTTCGCTGAGCCGGCTGGCTTCCTCGCGCTTCAGCAGACCTCGTTCTAGAGCGCGGGTCTTGACTTTTTGCGCATCGATGCCACGCCCGTCGTCACTGATTTCCACGATCACCTGATTGGCCTGGTGGTAGGCTTCGAGCCGGATGATCCCCCGCCCCGGTTTGCCAGCGCGAGTACGCTCCTCTTCACTTTCAATGCCATGTCCAACCGCGTTTCGCACCAGATGAGTCAGTGGTTCTGCGATGGCGTCCAGCAGACTTTTGTCCAGGGCAGTGTCTTGCCCATTCAGAACCAGGTCGACTTGCTTGCCACATTGCTTGGCGACATCCCGAACCATGCGGGGGAATCGCCGGAAGAGTTGCTCGACCGGCACCATGCGGACCTTCATCACCGAGCGCTGCAGATCACTCAACACTCGTGACTGAAAGGCCATGGCATCGGCGAAGCGGCCGCGCAAGGGCTCCTTGGGATAGCGCGCGGCGAATTCATTGAGCGCTTGTTGCAGCATGGATTTGCCGATAATCAACTCCCCGACGAGATTGAGGACGGTATCAATTCGCTCCGCATCCACCCGCAAGACATTTTCCGGGTGCGCGGCAATCGGTTTGGCTGCGACCTCACGTTCGGGAGGAGATGGGATGAGGTCGGTTTCAGTTTTCGCAACGGATTCTGCTCGGGCCTCGACTTCGAGTTTTTCCTCGTTTAGCGCCGTGGGTTCCTCGGTCTCAGGGAATTGAGTTGCGGGAGGTCTCGGCACGGCTTCGACGGCCATTTCTTTCTGAGCCGGTTCCAGTGCCGGGGTCCCAATGATTTCGATCCTTACCTGCGAAATGACGGTCGGAATGCGGCACTTTGTGGCCAGATGCTCGGCAGCGCGGTCACTCGCCACCAGCAACTGGAATTGCATGGCGTTCCTGGCGGATCCCGGTTCGGGCCGCGTTCCCAGCACTTCACCGTTTTCCGCGAGGGCCTTGAGGATCAACTGCTGGGCCGCGATAGGCATGGCGCAGTTAGGATCGATCTGCGCGGTGATGTGGTAGACGTGCTTGCCTTGCTTCAACGCTGTCTGCGTGGCTAGTTTCTCATACTCGGTCCAGGTCACCTCGGAGACAGAGGCTGCCCGCGATTTCGCATGGCGAGGTTTCCGGGTTTTCGGGTCTCGTGCCATTTTTCGGATCATCTTCCGAACCGCCTCTGCCAAAGGCAGCTTCGTCCCGTCGCGATAAGCGCTGAGCATCGCGCTGAAGGTATCAGCTGCGGCGAAGGCAACTTCGGCGAGGGCCGTGGGAGGGCCATCGGTTTCGAGCGCCAAAGCATCTTCCAGTTCGTGCGCCAGCTCGCTGAGTTCGCGATAACCCAGTGCAGCAGAGTCGCCCTTGAGGGTATGCACAATTCTCCGGATGGTGCGCACGGTTTCGAGATCGCCGGGTTGCTTCTCGAGCTTCAGCGTCTCCTCGTTGAGCGATTGCAGCAATTCCAATGCAGTCTCAAAGAAGAGCGCTTTCATCTCCGCCGCGCGTTCGTCCTGGAATGGACTCACGACGTCACCTCGATCTGCTGATACGCGGTGCCGGCCTCGCGGTACACCATGTTGAATTTGTCAGTCAGCCCCAGCAGGCTTTCCGCGTGGCCTACGAACAAGTAGCCGCCCGGATTCAGGCAGCGGAAAAACTTTTCCACCAGACGTTTCTGCTCGGCTTCATCGAAATACATCATCACGTTGCGGCAGAAGATCACGTCGTTGCGTTGAGGAAGATATTCGGTTTTCAAGTTGTGAAAGTCGAAATGGACCAACTCCTTGAGCGCCTTCTTGACTGCATAACGCTCCCCGACCTTGTCGAAATGGCGAAGCCGGTAGCTGTAGTCCACCGAGGCCATTTGGCTCTCCGAGTACGTCCCCTCCTGCCCCGCTCGCAGAACCGAATAGCTGATGTCACTGGCCAGGATCTCCAGTTTCCACGGCGGAGGAATCAAAGGCTTGGGAAAGGGCGTTTCGTAGTTCGAAGGATTGCGCAGAGCGTGGTAGGAGAGCGCGTCGGCAACCTGCATGGCCATGGTGTACGCTTCCTGGCCGGTTGAGCACCCGGCGCTCCACAGGCGCAGGGAAAAATCCTTCTGCTCCTGCTTGCGGCGAAGGATGTCATCGAGAATGTATTTGTGAAACAGATCCAGTTGCGCCTTGTTACGGAAAAAGCTGGTCTCGTTCACCGTGAGATTTTCCAGCAGCTTGCTTAATTCCTCTTTCCCTTCCTTGCTGATCAGCAGACGGTAGTAACTGTAAAAGGAGTCCAGCTTGCATTCCTTGAGGCGGCGTTGCAAACGATCCTGCAGGAAGTCGGCGCGGCGTGAGTCAAAATGCATGCCGCACTCCTGATAGACCAGCGCCTGCAGGAGCTTGAGTTCGGGTTCGTTGAGTTGCGCTTGTACGCCTGCTGTCCCCATGCGTTTTGTGTCACCTGTCTTTGCTGCTATTTCGAAGCCGCGGCGCCCTGTGCGCTTTCGCCAGAGGCGGACGGACCTGCATTCTTCGGCGTCTCAACTTTGGGTCGCCTTCCACTGAACTCCAGGACTTTTTCAATATCGAGCAAAACGATGAGCCGGCCCTGGTACTTTCCCAGCCCGGTCACACAATTCAGACCGCCTTCCACAAATTCGGTCGGAGAAGGATCGACGTCCTTGGCGGGAATCTTGAGCACGTCGGAAGCTGAATCCACGATCAGCCCGCAAAGCCGGCCGCGATGCTCGACCACGAGGATTCGATTGCGCTTGCTGGGAGCGATCGTAACTTCCCCCAGCCGTTTGCGCAGATCGAGGACGGAGACAATCTTTCCTCGCAGGTTGATGACGCCCTCAACGTAATCGGGTGCGTCCGGCACCGCTGTAATCTCGGGCACGCGCACAATCTCGCGCAGGGAAGTGATGGGTACGCCATAGGTCTCGCGCCCCACTTTGAAGCCGACGATGTGCAGTTCCCGGTTCATGAGGTCAGCGGCCGGCCCCCGCAGCGGCTTGCCGGGCGCTGCCTCTGCCGCCAGCTTTTTCCTCGCGGTACGATGCCATCCCGTCCGTCTGCTCCAGCATGAATCGGCCCATCGAGTCCAGCAGATCGCGCGACATCTTTGACATTTGTTCCGCCGAGGCGGCGAGTTCGGTCGAGCCCGAGGTAGTGTTCTGCACCAATTCCCGCATCCGTTCCATGGCTTTGACTACCGCATGCGCCCCCGAAGCCTGTTCTTCCACGGCGGAGTTGATTTCATGGGTGATTTCGTTCAAACGCGTGGTAGCGCGGGCAATCTGCGAAGAGCCATGCGACTGTTCGTTGGTGGCCGCGCCAATCTCCTGCGCGAATTTATAGACTTCCGTGACCACATTGGAGATCTTGCGCAGCGCCGTATTCAGTTCCTCGCCGTGTCCCAACCCTTCGTTCACGATCGAGGTACTGCGATTCATGTTCTCGACTGCCTTACGGGATTCCTTCTGGATGCTTTGGATGAGTTCAGAAATCTCCTTGGTGGACTGCGCCGATTTTTCCGCCAGCTTTCTGACTTCGTCGGCGACTACGGCAAAGCCCAATCCATGCTCTCCGGCGCGCGCGGCCTCGATGGCGGCGTTCAACGCCAACAGGTTGGTTTGTTCCGCCAGATCGTCGATGACTTCGATGATCTTCCCGATGTCATCCGCTCTTTGACCCAGAACGTCGATAATCTCGCCCGAGGATTGGATGGTAGTGTTGATGCGATTCAACCCATCCGTCGCTTTCTCCATGGTGGTGATACCGCTGTGGACTTCCTCGCGCGACCGATTGGAGATGTCCAGCAGCACCTTGGCGGTGTCGGCCACGCGCTGGATCGAGGCCACCATCTGATCGATGGAAGCCGACGTCTCGCTTACGCTCGAAGCTTGTACCTTGGTGCTTTTCACCATGTTTTGCACATTGACACTCATTTCGTGCATGGTGCTGGTAACTTCGTCGATGGCCGACGAGGTCTGCAGACTGATCTTGGCGGATTCGTCGGAAGCTCCGGCGACCTGGTTGGAGGCGCTGGCCACCTGCTGCGCCGCATCGCGTCCGTTCTTTACCAATTTGCGCAAGCCCTCGATCATGCGCAGGAACGCCTTGCCGAGAGTGTCGTTCTTGGACCTGGGCTGTACGTCGACGCCCAGGTTCCCACCCGCGATCGCCTCGGAAACCGAAGCCATCTCCTTCAAGTAAGTGACCATCTTCGCGAAGGTGCGAGCCAGTTCGCCGATTTCGTCGCTGCGCTGGATGTCGATTTCGTGGTCCAGATCACCGGCGTCGGCGATCTGCCGCGCGATCCGCATGAGATCGTTGAGTGACGTGGTGATGGATTTCGCGGTGGTGTAAGCGATCACGACTCCGAGCGTCAGCGCCACCAGCGTGCTCAGTAAGGCGATCACGAAGGTCGCTGTTCCCGCCGTCTCATCTGACTTTCTCCTGGCCTCCAGCACCTTAGTGTTTTCAAGGTCAGCCGCGTCCAGATATTCGCTGGCGTTTTTTACCCAGGAGGAAGCGTCTTTCTGCAAATAGAAAATCTGAAGTTCCGCTACGGTGGCGTTGCCGCTGTCCACTTCTTTGCGCTTATCCATCAACGGTGCGGCAAATTCGCGAGCCCAGTTCTGTTCGCTGTTTTGTACTTTATCGAGGGCAGTCCGCTGCTGGTCGGAGGTGGTAAGGCTTTGGCCAGCCTGCAGCTTCTCCTGCAGTAGCCGCATACCATCGTTTAACCGATCAACTTCGCGGGTGTCGCCACTGAGCAGGTAGTTGCTCAGAGACAGGCGGTTTTGCATCATCTGAAAGCGGATCTTGTCGGTGGTTTCCGCCATCTGCAGGGCTTGCGAAGCTGCGGCCTTGGCGCTGTGCTCTCGTTGTACGGCGATGAGGTTGATCAGGAACAGCACTACGACCATCGCCAGGATGGCTCCGAAGTTTAGGTATAGTTTCTTACCAATCGTCATTTGCTGCTCCTCGTTTCGTTTCCCCGGCCAGCCCCGCGGCACACCGTTGAATCTCGATCTAGTGTTGGGTCACGCCTTTCTGATGAATCCAATTCCGTTGGATCTGGAACTCGCTAATCTTGGGGTTGGAACTTGAACTCCACCGTTCCCGTACTCTCGGTGTCGGACGGCTCAAATTTCCACTTCTTCAACGCATCCATGGCGGCATTGACCAGCAGAGGGTTCCCACCTACGACCTTGGTGTCTTTCAGGTTGCCGCTGGGCGAAACCACTACCAGCACCTTGACTGTGCCCGTGATGTTCATTCGCCGCGCCAACGGCGGATAGGCCGGAGCAATCTTGGTTTTCGTTTTGCGAGTCAATTCTGCTTGCGCCGTGGCAGGAAGGGGATAAAATGTCGTCGCCGCCGCCAAAGCCAATAGACCCGCACTTGCCCACCACCGTATCCGTTGAAGAGACACTCCTCCTCCTTGGCAAAAACTCCCGACTCTCCCACAGCAATGTCCGTGCCAACGCTGTGGAGAAACCACCCAATGCCGGCGATGGGATATAAGTAACTCTTAATCAGCAGCTTAGGCTGGTATCCTCTTGCAGTTTGAGCTCCCTTTAATGGGTTGAATTCGTCTCATTCCTCAGGGTTGCTCTCACACTGAGACAGTGGAAGGATTTTTTCGTCGATTTCACAGTTCGGCACTCTAAACGTTATTCTCTTGACTCAAATTGAGATGACGATCTATTTTTCCTGTATATTCAATTACTTGTAATTGGCGGTGCTAAGCGGTGCCTCTGACCACGCATGCCGGAAATATGACAGTGCTGGAAAAACCAGGCTTTCGCTCGGACGATGCCTTCCAGCAATTGCTCATGCGGTTTTCCGAAGCGGCTGCGCAGGGATCTCGTGCGCCGGCTCTGATCCGTCTTTTCTGCCAGGCTACGCGCGGATTCTTTCACGTCGATGGCACCTACGTCTGGCGCTGCGATTCCGCTCAGGAACTGGTAGGCGCTGAAGCCGACGGTTTGATGGCCGCTGATTTTCTTGGTCGCCGGCTAAAGCCGCGCGAGAGCGCGGTTGCCAGGGACGCGATTCGTGAGCGCAGGACGGTCTATGTGAACGATCCGGCGCCCGGGCGGTATTCGCTAGCGGATGAATTCCATGCCAAATCCGTCATGGCAGCGCCGCTCGTGGTTTCGAATGTGATCATCGGCGCAGCGGTATTCCTGCAGACCTCGGATAAAGAGTATTTCAACGACGATCTCGCCGCCAAAGCGACCATCCTCGCTGGCCAATTAGGAAACTTGCTCGAATCGAGTCATTTGATCCCGATCTCGCAGGGAGAGCATCGCTACGGCGGGATCCTGGCGGAAGTGGCCCAAGCAATTCACGCTGCGCCAGACTCTTCGGCAGTGGCCCAGACTGTGGCGGATCGCTTGCGGGTCCTGTTGCGCACCCGTCTGGTTTGTATTCTGTTGCGCCAGGGAACAAGCCTTGGCCTGCATGCCTTGGCAGCCGACTCTCCGGAACTTGCAACTTCAGCGCGCACTCGTTTTGACGGCAAGGGCCTGCAATTTGCGGCTGATCTCGCCTTCCGGGCAATCAAGGCCAGCGAGGTTATCAGCGTTGCCATCGATCCCATCACCCACACGCTGGGAGACTTGGTCCCCGCCGGGATGCTGCTGGCCGCACCCATTTCCAGCTCGGGCGTGGAAGGTGCCATCCTCATCTATCCACGGCAGGAAGGAGCGTTCAGTCAAGAGGAGAAGTATTTGCTCTCGGCCGTGGCCGGGTTTGGAGCGGTCGCTATTGCGAATGCCGAGCTTTACGAAACGGCCCGCCGCGCCGAAGCCTTGAAGGGATTGGCGCTGGAGTTGAACTCTGAGCTTCGGCTTCCCGAGTGCGCCCGTAGTTTTGTGACCCGGGCCGCAGACTTGATGGAGGCAAAAGCTGCCGCACTCGCCGTCCAACAGGGCCCAACTCTGGAAACACTCGTGCTTCACGGCGTATCCACTCAGGGTCATCAGTTAAACTCCCTGCTGCGCCGTTTCGATCACGCCCTGGTCGATGCGTTGGCTCAGCATCTTCCGAGAACTGTTTCTGCTAACGCGTCCGAACTGTTTGGTGCTGAGCTCACCTCCGTCCTGGGATGGAACGACTGCAACCTGGTCCGGCTGTTGAATTCGTCCGGCGATCTGGTGGGTGTCTTGTGTCTCGCGAATCGGGCAAAGCCTCTGCAGGAAGAGGACGAGCAACTCCTGCAGGCCGTTTCAGCGCAAGCCTCGGTTGCCTTGGAAAATGCACGCCTCTTCACCCGCATGGACCAGGCGAACCGGCACTGGATCGAGATTTTCGACGCCATCACCGACTTCATCGTGGCCCATGACCAAGCCGATCACGTTTTGCGGGTGAATCGTTCACTGGCCGACTTTATCGGGGTTCAACCGCATGAACTCATAGGCGTCAACATGGGCGCTCTGTTGGCGATGGGGAACGACGCGCCCCTCCACTCTTGTCCCTTCTGCCGCTCGACTACCGATGCGACCACCGATGAATACGCTCTTCCGGTCCTGGACCGAACCTATCTGGTGTCCACCTCCCGGGTGCATGGGGCAAATAGCGAAGGCTTCCAGACGGTCCACGTACTGAAGGACATCACCGACCGCCGCGAAGCCGAGCGCCGTTATCGCGAGCTCTTTGACAATATTCAGGAGGGAGTATTTTTCTCAACTCCCGACGGGCGCTTTATCGAGGTCAACGATGCCCTGGTCCGCATGCTCGGATATCGCAACCGTGAACACCTGCTCCAAGCCGACGCCCGCACCCAGGTATGTTTTTCCCCCGAACAGTACGAAGAACTGGCCGGGCAGATGCGGCAGCACGGCGCGGTAAGAAATCACGAGCAAACTCTGTGCCGCCAGGACGGATCACCCGTCCATGTTCTGATCAACGCCTTTGCCGTGCGCGACGCGCAGCAACACATTGTGCAGTACCGTGGCGTCATGCTGGATATCAGCGGCCTGAAGACCTTCCAATCCGAATTACAACGCGAGCGCGATTTCTCCGGAAAGGTTCTGAACAATACCCAGAGCCTGATCCTGGTCGCCGATGCTGCCGGCCTCGTGAGTTACGCGAACCGGCGCTGGTATGACATGGGCTATCAGCAGAGCCACTTGTTGGGCCGGCGGCTGGAAGAGCTCATCGTTCCAGGCCGCCGTCAGGCCCTCAATGAGGCCTTTGACGCGACCCTGGCCGGGCAGCAGATCGACAACCTCGAAGTACAGATTGTTCATGGCGGAGGGCGCGTCGGATACTTCTCCATGAACCTGAGTCCCATGCGCGACGAACAGGGAAATGTTGCCAGCATCGTCGTGGTCATGAGTGACATCACCGACGTCGCTACCCTGCAGGCCAAGCTTCTGCACGCCGAGAAAATGGCCTCTGTCGGAGTACTCACCGCCGGGGTCGCGCACGAAGTCAACAACCCGCTGACCGCGATTCTCGGGTTTGCCGACCTGCTCATGGAGAATCCCGAAGTCCCGGAAAGCGCCCGCAAAGACCTGCGCGTCATTCTCGAGCAAGCTCAACGCACCAAGCAAATCGTGCAAAACCTGCTGAGCTTCGCCCGTCAAATGCCGCCGCAACGCCGGCCGGTGCAGCTCAACACCATTCTCAGCCGCACCGTGCAGTTGCGCGCCTACGACTTGCACAGCCGGGGAGCGGAAGTGGTCGAGCAACTCGATCCCGAGTTGCCGGAGGCAATTGGGGACGCGCATCAGTTGCAACAGGTGTTCCTTAACATCCTGAACAATGCATACGACGCCGTCCGTGATACGGGACGTCCCGCGCGTATCGAAATCAGAACCTCGAATTTGGGCAGTTTCGTAGAGGTCTTGTTCCGCGATAACGGTTATGGCATCTCTTTCCCAGAGCGTATCTTCGACCCATTCTTCACCACCAAGGAAATTGGCAAGGGTACCGGTCTCGGCCTGAGCATCTGCTATGGCATCGTGCGCGAGCACGGAGGCGAGATTCTTTGTCACAACAACACCGACGGAGACGGTGCTACGTTCATCGTGCGCCTCCCAGCCGTTGCGGAAACGGCCTCAGCCGGAGCCGCTGCAGGAGATATCCAGCCATGACCACCCAGCCGATCATCAAATCCCCTACCTTACCTGTGCTGCTCATCGAGGATGAGCCTGCCGTCATGGCATACGTTCGCGCCGCTTTGGAGCGAAGTGGCTACGCCGTCGTATCCACGGAATCCGGAGCCGAAGGTCTGCGCCTGCTCGAGTCGGAGCAGTTTCTGGGCGTGGTCTCCGATATGCGTACGCCCGGTGGCGTGGATGGCGCTGACGTGCATGCCTGGCTCAGCCGGAACCGTCCTGATCTCGCCGCGCGCATCGTTTTCATCACCGGCGATATCGCCAATGAAGACACCGTCGCCACCTTGCGCAAAACCGGCGCGCCTTGCGTGGAAAAACCCTTCCGGGTTCAACAATTCATTTCAGTCATCGAGAAGACGATAGGAAAGGCACCGTGAGCGACGATTTACGTATCCGCCTGTTGATTGTCGACGACGAGCAAAGCATCCGCCGCCTCTGCATGACCGTGGGCGAGGCGCTCGGCTTTACCTGCATGGAGGCCAACAGCGGCGAGACCGCGTTGGCCCTGCTCGAAGAGCAACCCGCTCACATGATTCTCACCGACATGGTCATGCCCAACATGTCCGGCCTCGAGTTTCTGGAGAAAGTGAAGAAACTGCTTCCCCGCAGCGAGGTCGCCGTCATGACCGGCCACGGCTCCATCGAAACCGCTGTCCAGGCCATGAAGCTAGGCGCTTACGATTACATCGGCAAACCCTTTTCTCCGCTCGAAGAACTGCGTCTCTTCCTGCGTCGGATGGCCGAAAAGGTCCACCTGGTCGAGGAGAACCAGTTCTTGCGCGAGCGCGTTGACACCGAATCCGATCTGCACGGCATCGTCGGATCCTCGGCCAAGATCCAGGACGTGCTGCGCATGATCTCGCGGTTAAAGGACACGCGTACTCCAGTGCTGATTTCTGGCGAGAGCGGCACTGGCAAAGAATTGGTGGCGCGCGCCATTCACTTCCGCGGCTCTTTCGCCAATCGGCCGTTCGTCGCAGTCGACTGTGGCTCGCTCGTCCCCACGCTGATTGAGAGTGAGCTGTTCGGCTACGAGAAAGGTGCGTTCACCGGTGCGCTGCGATCCAAGACAGGATTGTTCCAATCGGCAAATGGCGGCACAATTTTTCTCGATGAAATCGGCGAGTTGCCGCTGGAGTTGCAAGCCAAGCTGCTCCGGGTTTTGCAGGAGAAAGAAATTCGTCCCGTCGGAAGCAATCAGAAGGTGAAAGTGGATGTCCGCGTGGTGGCCGCGACCAACCGCGATCTTGAGGCCGAGTACCGCAACGGCACCTTCCGCAAGGATCTCTATTTTCGCCTGAACGTGGTTACGGTCCACTTGCCGGCACTGCGCGAGCGCCGCTCCGATATTCCCATGCTGGCGCACTGGTTTCTCGACCGTCACGCCCCCGACAGTTCCATGCAGGTCACGCACGCGGCCATGAAATGCCTGCTGCAATACGATTGGCCGGGAAACGTACGCGAATTGGAAAACTGCATCGAGCGCGCCGTGGCCCTGGGCGATCACAAAACTATCGATCTCGGCGATCTGCCGCCGACCATCGCTTCCGCCTCGCCTTCTTCGGAGCCGGTAGAGGGCCTGATCGCGGGATCAGTTACGTCCACGGACTTGGAGGACATTGAACGGGCGACCATCGAGCGCGTTTTCGAACAGGTAAAGGGCGACAAAGCGCTGGCCGGCAAGATGCTCGGAATCAGCCGCGCCACTCTCTATCGCAAACTAAAACGCTACAACATCGGAGGCCGCATTGAGATGGGACCAACCCAGGCATTGCAGTAGACAAGAACTGATTTTCGAATAGGGTGCCCCACATCTCGCGGTTTTTCGAGATGTGGGATCCGGAGTTCGACAAGCTGGTTAAGCGGCAACGAACTCAATCATGCACATCGATGTCGGCCTTCTTCACCAGTTCGTGATCCTTCCTGTACATGCGCGCGATGTCGCCTAGGGGCACGGGACGCGACTTCGACGGAGGTTGCACTTCCCAGAGCGGCCGCTCACCCTGAGCATAGAAATAATTGGAATGTTCGAGCAGGCTCTGCTCCTGAGCCAACGGCGTCTGCGTCGCGCGTTCGGCATGATTAGGCATCTGAACCGAACTGCTCACCGGCGCACTACCCACGGAGCCGCCAACCGATTGTCCAAACGCCACCGTGGCGCCAAGAAAACACACCATAAATAAAGCAGTCTTCATCGCGTTTGATCCCCCAGTTCTGAGGAGCCTCTGACGTTTCCGGCTCCGCTTTGATTAGGAGCAAGCCTTAGACCAACCCTTTAACCCTAAGGAATTGAGGCTTTAGAGGCGCAATTGAGCCGAACCATGTGCAATTGTTTGCACAATTGTGTAGTGGAGAAAGCCATTGATCGAGGGGCCCGATTCCAGAGAGCTTCGTAACAGCCTCAAGAACGTAAAGATGGGCCAGCCCGCCAGTTCATCGACTACCTTGCTGACGGGAAAGGCGCGGACGAGTTTTTCGAGCAGCCTTCTTGAATGGCTTCGCGATGAATTCTTGCCAGGCCATGTAAGCGCCATACGCGATCAAGAACAGGAGGCCCAACGTCCCGCCGATCTCCGCAGCGCCGATCCTCACGTTGGCCAAAACATTTATGAATTGGGTCATCATTTCTTCTCCCACTCTGAACCCGTTGAGTAAATACTTAGTACATCTCTCAACCTTTTGGATAATTACATGCCCTGGGGCCGGACAATAGATCACGGAAGGGCATTACCGGTCAACGTCACCAAGGTCTCTGTTCCTTCTCGTAAGTCGCTGATAAAACAACCATTATTCCAACGACTAAACGTAAACTAGGTTTCGAGTGTAAAACGCTTGAACCTGCAGTAGAGCTAATCAAGCACTATTTACTCCGGGCGACAACATGGCCCTAATGATGCGCACCGGGCTGGGGGTTTATAGCGATTTGTGGAAAGCACAGATCAGCGGTTTTTCTGCAACGGGCCGGAAGGTCATAAGGAGCTCTACAGCAACAAATTTATCCTCGTTCACCGGTTTAAGGGGAAAGACTGTGCCGAAGCGACGCCGATCAAGAAGATAATCGAACACATCCAATCCTTCAAAGAATCCCCCAAAGCCATTGAAAGGGTCGAAGATACGACGCTCACTTTGCCAGGAGATGCGTGATCTCATATCGGGCCACGACGTAGACGAAGGCAACAAAGACCGCCGTGCTCGCGACCTCAACCACGTAGAGCCGGATCAAGAAGAAAATCTCTCTGTGCCTTCGTTTCACAATCCCTCGATGTTTCTGCGCCGCTTATATCAAAACCGGCTGTGGAACGCGTAATGAAAAAATGACGATGACACTCTATGAAACTATGCGACCCCTCAAAACCAGTGTGTCGGTAATCGGACTTCCAAGCAATCAGCAGTCAATATAAGTTTCACGCTCAGGCCCTAAACCGCTAAAACTCCAGACCACAGGTTTCCAAAAACCACGAAATCCGAATAATTCAGGCGCGTTTGTCGATTCGCAGAAACACTTCTTAGGTTTGGCGCGGTCGGTTCGCCGGACATCATCTGTGTCGAGAATGGCCAGTACATCGGCATCGAAATTAAAGCCTCGAAAGGAAAGAATCAGAGCATCAGAAGGAATTTCAGAAGAAGTTGGAGGAAGCGGGAGGAAGATATTTTGGTCCATTCGCTCGACGATGTAATTTAATTAATGTACGGCCTTGATAATCGTCACTACGCCGCCGATAAGCCCCACGATTGCGCCTAATCCCACAACTATCCATTGCCATTTTGTCCACCACGGTTTCACCTTTCCCTCGATAATTGTCTCTATTCGCGACGGTGCGATTGCTCTTGCCACGTGGCCAGGTGTGTTGTACCAACCCTTCCCAAGTGCCTTCTCTTCTTCAGCGTTCTGGACGATTTTGCTTCGACCATCAATATGGTATTTCCACTTCGGAAATTCTTCATAAACGTATGCCATACTCTGACCCTCTCTTGACGAACCGCGCCGGGGGCTGGCCCAGAATACCGCGTCCATTTTACTCTCAAGGGTGCCCCGTCCAAGCTTGCTTGGGCTGGGGTTTTTCTCGGCAGAGGCGAGAAGTCCCGCGGGGCACCCACCATAACTTTCAGTTCCGCAACGCGTTTTATCATTGACCACCGGCGTCATATCAGATAACGTAGTAAAAGATAAATTATCTGCAAGATAACATGCTCTTTGACAATCTGACCCGGGCAACGCGGTTTTGAAACCTGTCCAAAATGCTTAATCTGTTCCAAAACGGGACATCGCGGGAGCCGTAACCCCAATGTTGTCTAGATTTTGCGTGTAACCCCTTTAAACTCAAAGATCTGCACATCGTCGTAATATAAACCCCGCCTTTTCAAGATTTTGCAAAAGTCAAGGGGGGAGGGGGTGCCCGATGTTAGCCAGTCAACTTCCCAGCTTGGGAAACGCGAAAGCGCCCCGCAGGGACGTGAATCGAAATGGGCATTGGGGCAGGCACGGTTGAAACCGCTCCCTTCCACGAAGTGCATCGCTGCTGAGATTTTGTGTCACTGTGAGACGTCCAAACCTAAGACAGGTGGGAAAAGCTACCGGAACGCTGGATGTATCCCATTGACAAAGCTTAGGTTGCAGGGCTTACCGCTTTGGCTGGGTTCGTGCATTCCTGTTCCGCGGTGCGGTCCGGGTGCCTTAGCCACGCTAACCGGCGGGCCGGGGAATCCAGGCCGCACCGACGACCCCGGGGAATCAGGAATGAAGAATTCTGTGTCCAGATCGGGCGCTGCGGCTGCTCCGGCGCGTGAGAGTTCGACCACCAAACTGGCGAAGTTTTTTCCCAATGCAACGCCCGTCCGTATTCCTGTCCGCCTGACTCGCGTGGCGAATGGCAACGGAGCATTTACGGAGAGCACGATCATTGAGTTTGGGACGCCGACCGAAGTACTGTTCGCATCGACATTGCCGCTTGAGTTTGCCGACAAACTGCGGCTGCGGAATTCCGATGGCACGCTGGATACGGAAGCCTGCGTAGTGGCGGTCCAATACAACGGCGGCCGCACCGCCGTGGCCGCTCGCTTCACCGGGCAAGTTGCCAACTGGATTGTGAAGGCTGAAGTGTGAAATCTGAATTGTGACAATATGACACCCACATCGCAATTGAGTGAACTGGCGGCGGAGTGGCGCGACGCACGCCTGCTCTATCCCTTATATGCCGCCCTGGCCCGGGAATTCGTGATCGATCTGCCTGCGCACAGTGATCTGGAAGCTGGCGTTGACGCGCCCCCGCAGGAATCTGTCGAACAGACTCGGCAATTGTTTTCCGACATGGACTCGCGCATTCAGGTTCATCAGCTTCGCCAGTTTTTGCAGACGACAACAGTGAACAGCGATGACGCTCTGCGTACTCTGCTGGTTCATCATTTGCGCCGCCAGGAACACACCGATTCCGACCGCGACAAGATTGACTTCCTGCTGGTCCAATTCTTTTCTCATTGCGCTCCGTCACGTCTGGAAGATGCCGACGTCGATCTGGCCTATGTGGCGCAGATGCTCGAACCTGTTCTGGGGCCCGCGGACCTGAATGTTCCGGAATGGCTCAGTCCGCTGGATGAAGTGATCCAAACTGCAAATGGTTGCCGCAGTCTGAACCAGTTGCTTACCAGCAGGATTCTGGAAAAGGGAAGAAAGCTGAAAACCTCGTGTGGCCAGAAATATTTTCTGCCCGCGGCCATGATTGCATTTACCCGGTTCAGCTTTCTGATGAGGCGTATTTTCTTTCGCTTGATGCATCAGGACCTCAACGCCATTCTCGATGGTCTGCGGGAACTGGAGCACCGCGGCGTGGAGGCGCTCGATTGCCGCCGGGCTCAGTTTTCCGCTGAAGAACCAATCGTGCGACTGCGCATGATCTGCCAATCGTGGAAGGTGATGTTTCATGCCGAATATTCTTCGGGACAGCCGGTCTCTATGCTGGTTGACCTGCGCGCCGTCGTGGAAGCGGCCTTAGCAAAGACGGCGACGAATAATCCGGCTGCCGGGAAGCCGGGAAGCGCTGCGAAAGCTCGCTCCCAAGCCGCAGCAGCCGCGGCGAATTCGGATGTGCCCGACTTCGAGGTTTCCAGCAGTTCCCCGGATTGGAGTGAGAACCTTCCCACCGGGCAGCACCACACTGGCCATCACAATCAGAAGTGACCGCAACCAAGAAATAGAGAAAGGGAATGGATCAACCTTCCGTACTTATCATTTCGGATGACGCGGAACTTTCGCGGGCCGTGACTGGCCGCTGGCAATCGGAGCGGACCGTTCCCGCATTCACGCTGATGAGTAGTGATGTTTGTCTCGGGCTGGATCCCGACACCTTCCATCTTGCCATCGCCGGTTGTATCCGCCCACAGGCGCTGTCGGTAGTTCTAGAGGCCATGGACGCCGCGGGCAAGCGCGTGGTGTTCGTTTGCGACGATATGCGAGTCGTGCAAACTGTCCGCGATCGCTGGCCGGGGATGGCAATCGTCAGGCAGCAGGAGAACTGGCTGGACACCCTGGTGCTGGTGGCCGGGGAAATTCTGCGCCGGGTCAGCGCGGAGGCTGAGGCACGCCACTTTGAACAAGCCAATGTGTTGCTAGAGCGGCAAGCTCACCTGGGGCGCTACATGCTGGACATGCGGCACACCTTGAACAACACGCTCACCTCGGTGCTGGGCAACTCGGAGTTACTGCTTCTCGAACCTGGATCGCTGTCGGCTGGTGCCCGGTCTCAGATCGAAACCATTCGCAATATGTCGTTGCGCATGCATGAAATCCTGCAGCGCTTTTCGTCACTGGAAAAGGAACTCACGGTCGTAGATCGCCAGGCAAAAAAGGAAAGCGGAACAAAGTCGCACGCGATTGCGGCAAGCTTGTAGATTGTCATTTCCTGTCGCGGTGCCCTTACAGCGATGTCACATCGAAAGCAACCGTGCACCTGATTTCCTACAGGCTCGCGCCAAGTCCTCGTCCAAGGTAGTAACTGGCAATCCGCCAACGAGAGCCAGGTCGAGATAGGCCGCATCGTACGCAGTCAAACCGTACTCTCGGCTGAGGCGCTGGATTCGGTCAAACACCACTCGGGCAGGAATTTGTTGCAGGACGATGGGGAGCGTTGCGAGGTCTTCGAGGAAGCTCCGCATCAACTCTCTAGAAATGCGCCTGCGTTTTTCTCCAACAAGTAAGGCGTTCAGAACCTCGTGCGGCCAGAACGAGGGCACAACTGCAGTGCCACCTTGCTTGAACATCCCAGCTGCATGCTGCGCAGCGGCGGCATTCTCATCAGGAAAACACCAGGTAAGGACGACAGAAGCGTCGAGAACAAAACGGGTCATCGACGTCCTTCATTGATCAGATCTTTGATTTTGAGCCCGCGCAACGATAGGTTGTGACGCTTGCCAAAAGTCGCCAGTCGTTTCGCTGCTTCCACCGGAGAGCTGTCCTGGGCCGACATGTGCTCTTTCAGAAGCACCCCTAGCAGCCGTGAGACGCTGGTGTCTCGGCGTGCCGCCTCAATGCGAGCCCACCGGGCGACATCTTCTTCCAACGTCACGGTAACGTTGCGTAAGCGACTGGGCACGTAAACAGTGTAACACGAAAACCGTGTCCCGACCCGGCTATGGGAGCACCCTGTTCCTTAGCCGTCCAGTGCTTGAGCCAATTCTTCCCACTCCGACAGAAAACTTTGAAGCTGCGATCGGATACGGCTCAGTTCGTGCGTCTGCCGAGCTGTCTCATCGGCGCTGACAAAGCTTTGCAGCGCGGCTTCGCACTCGGCGATGGAGGTTTCGGCGCGGGAAATCTCAGCTTCGAGTTTCTTAACCCGGTCTTGCATCTGCTTGCGTTTTATCGGATTCAGGCGTTTCGATTTTGTGTTTTCAGAAGCCGCAACCTCATTCTTGTTGCCGTTTACGGGCTGCGCAATTGTGGTCGAGCGGCTGACGGTCTCCTGCAGCTTTTCCGCGCCACCTTCCTTCCTCCAGCGATAATCTTCGTAATTGCCGGGATAGACTTCCACTCGTCCCTCGCCCACCTCGAAAACTCGCGTCGCCAGCTTGTCAATGAAATAGCGGTCGTGCGAAACGAAGACAACCGTGCCGGTGTAATCCATCAGCGCCTTCAGCAGCACATCTTTGGCGCGCATGTCGAGGTGGTTCGTCGGTTCATCCAGCAGAAGAAAATTTGCCGGATGCAGAAGCATTCGCAACAGGGCATAGCGGTTGCGTTCGCCCCCTGAGAGCACGCCGATGCGTTTGAAAACGTCATCCGCAGAAAACAGGAAGCAGCCAAGCAAGCTGCGAAGTTCGGTTTGCGTGGAACGCGGTGAGAGTTCGCCGATGTCGTCTAAAATGCGTGCGTCGGGGTTGAGTTCTTTGTATTGATCCTGCGCAAAATAATCAGGCAGAACGTTGTGTCCCAATCGGACTTGGCCGCCGGTTAATGGTTCGGTTTCCGCCAGCAGCTTGATCAATGTGGATTTTCCTGCGCCGTTCACGCCCACCAGCGCGATACGGTCACCGCGCTCGATCATGAAACTTACATCACGAAACACTTCCTTCTCGCCGTAGGATTTTGCTACATCGACAAACTCGGCCACGATCCGCCCACTGGGTTTTGGCTGCTGGAAAGAAAAGTGGATGACCTTTTCCTCTTCCGGCAGCTCGATGCGATCGATCTTTTCCAGCTCCTTGATGCGGCTCTGCACCTGCTTGGCTTTGGTCGCTTGGTAACGAAAGCGATTGATGAATACCTCCAACTGCTCGATGCGTTCCCGTTGATTGCGATACGCAGCTTCGAGTTGCTCCATACGCTGAGTCTTCGACGCCAGATACTTTTCGTAATTGCCGGGATAAAGATGGATGTGCTTGTTCCAGATTTCGGCAATCTTGTTGACGGTAATGTCGAGAAAATAGCGGTCGTGCGAGATCAGCACAAATGCATTGGGATAGTGCGTCAGATATTCCTCCAACCAGTTACGCGCTTCCAGATCGAGATGGTTGGTAGGTTCGTCCAACAGCAACAGGTTGGGTTCTTCCAGAAGGAGCTTGGCCAGAGCGATGCGCATCTGCCAGCCCCCGGAAAATTCTTCGGTCCGCCGATGCCAATCTTCCTTGCGGAAACCCAGGCCCATGAGCACGCTTCCAACCTGAGCTTCGATGGCGTATCCGTCGCGCGTGCGAAATTCGTGCTCGATCCGCTGATATCGTTCCGCGACCTGTTGGTATTCTGAAGACGAATGATCGAGCTCGGGCATGCGAGCCGTCAGGTCCTCCATCTCCTGCTCCATGTCTCGCAGATCGGAAAAAACCGCCATGCACTCGGCGAACACGGTGCGTCCCGACAGCGTGAGCCCATCCTGCGGCAAGTAGCCGGCGCTGATCCCTTTGGCTGTGCTGATGGAACCGTAATCGAGCGTCTCGACCGCGGCGAAAATCTTCATCAGCGTGGACTTACCGGTGCCGTTCGCGCCCACAAGTCCAATGCGGTCCCGGGGCGTAATCATCCAGTCGGCTCCCTCGAAGAGAAGCTTGTGACCGTAGCGTTTTCCGGCAGAGGACAACTGAATCATGGCGTCAATTCAATCGTCTCATGAGCGGGAGAATTTAAAAAGAAGGGAGCACTCCCCACGAATGAGGGCGAGAGAACGGACGTGAAACAAGAATTGACTTGTGGGTCAACCCGATTTTGATAGACGATGGCGTACGCCGCTATAACGCTGCTCGAGAGCGGCGAGGGACCGATGGGCAACCTGGACTTGATGATCGCCACACAGGTCGTCGCGTCAAGCCTGATGCTCGTAACGAGGGATGCCGTTTTCCGGCAGGTGAAGAGGTTGAAGGTTGAGGACTGGAGCAGGTAGAGCGGTCAGTTGACAATCCCAGGAGAACAATCGTGCGAACTACTTTTTTAATCCTAATGTTGTGTTCGGTGTTTTTGGATTTCTCGATGGCCCAACCGCAGCAACTGAACTTGATGCCGATGCCGGCCAGCTTGCAAACGAAAACTGGCCAGCTTGTGATCGACCCTTCGTTCTCGGTGGGGATGGGTGGGCACTCGGACCCACTCCTTCAGCACGCAGTCGAGTTGTTTCTGGATCATCTTCGACGCCAGACTGGTATGACTGCGTTGGACATGAAGATCGTCGACGGCGCAGAAGCCAAACTGCTAATTCACTGCGAACGGCCGAGCAAACCTGAGCAGGAACTCGGTGAGGACGAATCCTACTCGCTCGATATCAGTCCGGCGGGCGCGAAGCTGAATGCGGTGACTCCGCTCGGAATCATGCGAGGGCTGCAGACATTTTTGCAGCTGGTACAAACTGCGTCCGACGGCTTTGCAGCGCCCGCAATTGCGATTCAGGACAAACCCCGCTTTCTCTGGCGTGGATTGATGATCGACGTCAGCCGCCATTTCATTCCGGTGGACGCCTTAAAGCGTAATCTCGATGGCATGGCTGCAGTGAAGCTGAACGTATTTCACTGGCACCTCTCGGACAATCAGGGCTTCCGCGTCGAGAGCAAGAAATTCCCCAAGCTGCAGGAGATGGGCTCCGACGGCCTCTACTACACGCAAAACGAAGTGCGCGAGCTGATCGCCTATGCGCGGGACCGCGGCATTCGCGTAGTCGCTGAGTTCGATATGCCCGGGCACAGCACGGCCTGGTTCGTTGGTTATCCTGAGCTGGCGAGCGGGCCGGGGCCGTATCAAGTCGAACGCAAATGGGGGGTCTTCGATCCCGCCATGGATCCAACGGAGGAGCAGACCTACAAGTTTCTGGACGGCTTTATCGGGGAGATGGCCAAACTGTTTCCCGACCAGTTCTTCCATATTGGCGGCGACGAAGTCAACGGGAAACAGTGGGACGCGAATACAAAGATTCAGGCGTTCATGCACGCTCACGGATTGAAGAACAACTCGGATCTGCAAGCGTACTTCAATACTCGCGTGCAGAAGATCGTGAGCAAACATGGAAGAACCATGGTGGGGTGGGACGAGATCGTCCGGCCGGACTTGCCGAAAGACATCGTCGTGCAATCGTGGCGCGGTCAGGATTCTCTGGCGGCAGCGGCCAGGCAGGGATATCGCGGGCTTCTCTCTTTCGGATATTACGTCGATCTGAACTGGCCGGCTTCGAAACACTACGCAGTTGATCCGATGACTGCCGGCGCAGCCGACCTTAGTCGGGAGGAGAAGCAGCACATCCTGGGCGGCGAAGCTTGTATGTGGTCAGAGTATGTGTCCCCCGAGAATATTGACTCGCGCATCTGGCCTCGAACCGCGGCCATCGCGGAGCGGCTGTGGTCACCGCAAGATTTGACCGATGTCAATTCCATGTACCAGCGTTTGGAGAGTGTAAGCCGGTGGCTGGACTGGCTCGGCCTCACACACAACTCCAGCTACGGGCCCATGCTGCGGCGCATCGCAGGCGGAGATGATATTTCCGCGCTTCGCACATTTACAGATGTCGTGGAGCCAGTGAAGGATTACACGCGTGAAGAGATTGCCGCGGTTGAGTCCACAAGCCTGTCGCCGCTGAATCGTGTCATCGACGCGGCTCGCCCGGAGAGCACAACCGCGAGGCGCTTTGCGGATGCCGTGGATGCGCTGATTGCGGGACGAGCAGGGGCTGGCGCCGAAGAGAACGTGCGCTTGCTGCTCACTCGCTGGCGGGACAACCAGAGTAATCTAAAGCGGCTTGAAACCCAGTCGTTTCTGTTGCAGGAAATTGTTCCTGTGGCGCAGGATCTTTCCGCAGTGGCCATAAGCGGTCTGCAGGCTTTGGATTACATCGAACGTGGACAGCGCGCACCGGAGGCGTGGACGCAACAACAGTTTGCGTTATTGCAGGAAGCCGATAAACCGAAAGCGCAATTGATCCTGATGGTAGCCCCATCCGTGCGGAAACTCGTCGAGGCCAGTGCCGGTGGGCGAGCACCGGTTCCTCAGAAATAGGAAGCGCCGGAGGGTGCCAGTCCCGATTCTCGCATTCTCCGGCTGGATTAAAAGGCTAAGGCAAAACGACCGATGCTCCGAAAAGGGATGCTGGGTGCTGCGAAACCCAGTATTCGTCAACCTTTCGGAGCATCCTCGACCTCTTGGTTCGAGACTTTGTGAAATAATCCTAGGCTCTGCTGGACTGTTGGGAGAATTAACCGCCCCACAATGCGTTACCGGCTTTCGCGTTCGTCTTGACCTTCATTGAATTGCCCCTTTCTCGTGATTTTGCTGGCTCAGCCTGTCGGGTGGTCCGGGTTCAGGACTGTTCGAAAACAACTAACCAAATTAGCTTCCCCACAGGGCGCTTCCGGCTTTCGTGTTCGTCTTGATCTTCATTGGGTTACTCCTTATCTCGGAATTTTTGTTTCGTCGGTCTCTTGGCCCCGGTTTCGGGCGGTTCAAAAATCCTCAGTTTAGCTGCCCCACAATACGTTGCCTGCCTTCGTGTTCGTCTTAACTTTCATCGGATTTCTCCTTTCTTGGAATTTTTGCTTCGTCGGTCTGTTGGCCCCGGTTTCGGGCGGTTCGGAAATCCCCAGTTTAGCTGCCCCACATCGCGCTGCCGGCTTTCGTGTTGGTCTTGATCTTCATGGGAGGCTCCTTTCTCGAAAGTTTTGTTTACTCGGTCTGTCGGTTAGCCCAGTTCTGGGCGGTTCGTGAAACCTGAGTTAGCTGCCCCACATTGCGCTGCCGGCTTTCGTGTTGGTTTTGATCTTCATGGGAGACTCCTTTCTTGAAAGTTTTGTTAGCCCAGTTCTGGGCGGTTCGTGAAACCTGAATTAGCTGCCCCACATTGCGCTGCCGGCTTTCGTGTTGGTCTTGATCTTCATGGGAGGGCTCCTTTCCTCTGGATTCTTTATTTCTTTCAACTTGCACTCTTAAGTAATGCAAGCCGTGTGCCAAAAGTAACCAGCCAGTTCCAGCCCAAAGACTAGCGCGCTCCGCATTGACAAGAAACGAGATAGCGAGTTTTATGGCCCGAAGACGGTGCCTCACGCCGTTTTTCTTCGCGAGCGACCTAACATTCCATGTTCGCGACCTCACATTTATGTTAGGAAGCGAACGAAATAGGTGGTTGGTATACTCGTCGGGTGATGAACGATCCCAATCAGGAAGCCGTTTCCTTCACTCCGGCCCGGCTGGAGGCGGTGAGCGGCCCTCTCGAGGGCAGAACGTTCCCGCTCACGGAGGATGAGTTATCGATCGGTCGCGAGCCCTCCAACCAGATTTCGCTTCTTGACTCACTGGTCTCGCGCCGGCATTGCGTCATTCGGAAGAACGGCGAGGGATTCCTGATCCAGGATCTTGATAGCCGCAATAGCACCTTCGTGAATAGTCTGCCGGTTAAAGAGCGGGTCCTTGCAGACGGCGACCAGATCCGGGTGGGCAAATCGATTTTGGTATTTCAAGGTCTGGCCAAAGAGATTTCCGACGGGAACGCTGTGCAGCTTGATTCCGTGGCAACGCCCGGCGGGGCCACCATGATCTTGCGCAAGCAGGATGCAATTTACCTGCAGCCTTCGAAGCTGCGCGCGTTGGATGCCACCGAGCGCACGGTTCGCGACTTGAACGTGCTCCTCAACTTCAGCAAGCGTCTGAACCTGGTGCACGGGCTGGCCGCGCTTCAGCAGAAAGTGCTGGAAGCGGTGGTCGAAATTTCCTCTGCCGACCGGGCCGCCATATTGTTAACCGAGCAGGGAAGTGAGGGATTCGCTTCGGTAATCGGGTGGGATCGCAAGCTAGGAGCAAATCAACCGGTTCAAGCCAGCCAAACGATCTTGAATCAGGTTCTCGAAGAAAATCTGGCTGTGCTTTGCAACGACATTCCGAGCGACGAAACCTTTCGCGAGGCCGAGAGCCTGCTGGCCCCGCAGGTGCGCTCGGTGTTGGCTGTTCCCCTCGAGGTTCAGGACAAAGTCCTGGGGGTGCTTTACCTGGATGCCAGCTCGAAAGCCGCCGGTTTCGATTCGGAGCTCTTGCAGTTGGTGACGGCGCTCGGAAACGTAGCCGCGCTGGCGATCGAAAACGCGAGCCACCTGGAACGGCTCGGAGATGAGAATCGACGGTTACAGCACGAAATCAACATCCAGCACAGCATGGTCGGCGAAAGCCAGCGCATGCGCGCCGTGTATCAGTTCGTGTCCCGGGTAGCGCCGCGCGAATCCACCGTCTTGATCAACGGCGAGAGCGGGACCGGAAAAGAACTGGTCGCCCGCGCCATCCACAGCAACAGCACCCGCGCCGACCGCCCGTTTGTAGCCATTAATTGTGCCGCCATCGTCGACACCTTGCTCGAGAGCGAGCTGTTTGGCCACGAGAAGGGCGCCTTCACCGGCGCTGTCGGGCAGAAAAAAGGAAAGCTGGAGACCGCCGAGGGCGGCACCGTATTCCTCGACGAAGTCGGCGAACTGGCAGCCCCGCTTCAGGCCAAGCTTCTGCGGGTTCTGCAGGAGCGCGAATTCGAACGCGTGGGCGGAACGCGCCTGATCAAACTCGACATCCGTCTGATCGCCGCGACCAACGTCGATCTGAACGAGGCCTCGCGCACCGGAAAATTTCGCCAGGACCTTTATTATCGCCTCAACGTGGTTTCCATCGAGGTCCCTCCGCTGCGCGACCGCGCCGAGGATATTCCGCTGCTGGCAGCCTACTTCACCGCCCGCTACAGCGAAAAAGTCAACCGCCGCGTTGCCGGCATCTCTCCCAAGGCGCGAGCCTGCCTGCTGCACTATCCCTGGCCCGGCAACGTGCGTGAACTCGAAAACGCCATCGAACGAGCCGTGGTGCTGGGTTCCACGGAACTGATCCTGCCCGAGGACCTCCCCGATTCGATCCTCGAAGAAACGGCATCTGCAGGAGAGCCGGTCACCGCGCTCCACGACGGCATTCGCGAAGCAAAGAAAAAAATTATCGAGCAAGCAATCGAGCAAGCCAACGGAAACTACACCGACGCCGCCGGCCTCCTCGGCGTCCATCCCAACCACCTGTTCCGCCTCATCCGCACATTGAAGCTGACTCCCAAACGGCAGCGACGCGCATAACACACTGGGGAACGTTGATCGGTGCCCAGGTTCGCGTCCCTTTTTTGGACGCTAACCTGGGATTAGGAATGCTCTCTCTGCCGTTCCTTTTTTGCATGATCTCATTCCATGGGTGGCCCACCTAATTTCCGAGTCCTTACTTATCTGGAAGGCTTAGTTCGTCGTCATACCGCATGCCCTGCATAGCGCCTACTGCAACATAGTTAGGAAATAGTCCACCCATCTTCTTGCGGCGAACGTCATAGCCCGGATGTTCGTCTTCAATAATTCTTCTGAATGCATCCACAAGTGTCGGATCCAAGCAGCTTATGATTTCGGACAGGAAGGTATGTGTATCCTCGTACTCCTTAATCACGATTTCCGGTTGGTACTGGCGTTCTCGCGCTTCAAGAAACTTCGCAATATGATCACCTGGGTCCTTGAAGAGTGGTCGGGTACCCTCGAAGTACACAGTCTCAAGCTGCTCTTTCTCAGGGTCGCTGTTGCCGTGGATATTGTGGTTTCGTTTGTCCATGACGCGCTTAAAGTTTTTGAAAGCATCGCTGTGCTGGTCAATCGGACGCATAAAGCCGTTACATTTATACGCCAAGTCGAATAATTTGGCGTCTATATTGGAGCGCATGAACGCCTCAAACTGGCGCTTATTATTCCTGACCTCCAGCTTGCAAAGGATCAGGATGGCCATGTTTATAAACGCCTCGGCCAGAACGGGAGTCAAGAGGGACAATTCGAGACTGCTCCGATAAGCTTTGGACAAACGTTGCAGAAGCTGCTTGACCGCCTCTCGTTCGCGATGCTTTGCCTTGCTAGCGGAAGGCGTTTTGTAGTCTCTAAAACTTCCAGCGTTATTCAAGATGTCAGCGTGAAGTTCGGCACAGACTGCTGCTATTTCCACAAATTTATTGGGAAAGATCACCCATTTTTCTAGCGAATCGAGAATAGCGCTCTTTTCGTTTCCTACTCGTTCAAAATCGCGCTTGATGGCCGAAATAAGATCGTGCCAGTCGCCGTCTGCCATCCTGGCAGAAAGGATAAAATGAATTTCACGCGATGTGGAGCAGATGTATACATCTTCATCACCAGCCTTTAGGTTATAGTCCCAATGTATCCAGTTGTCGCTGTCATCCTTGCGCAGGAAGTTTTGAAATCCGTTGGGTTCCCCAAAACGTGCTTTTAGATAGCAGTACACGTCTACAGGCGAGAGGCTGCGTCGGACTGCAAGCATCGACGGCCTCTTAACTGCCAGCCTTCGCCGCGACCTTTCAACTTTCGCACGCGCTAGCACATTATCGAGATGGCTACGTAGTTCTTGCTTGCTCGCAACTCGCCATGATTCGACATCGAGAAGTTTCTGCACTGAAGGTCGTTTTTCGCGCACGCCGTTCACTGTCATAGTCCCGCGTCCTAGGATGCCGCGGACCTTTGGCCTGGTTTCGCCGGTTCGCGTCCGTTCTTTGGACGTTAATCAGGAGTTTTACTATATCTTGAATAAAGACGGGTGTATTTTGTGTGCCCAGCGTTGCGACGTTTTGTGAAGGGCGGAGCCAGATTCCCAATTCGGGAACCTGCCGTACAAGCCGCCCCGCTTTCCTCTTGATCTCATTCCCTCATTTCCGATAATATAAAATCATCTAGGTTATCTATGAGATAACCTGCGTTCTTTGACAACTTGACGTGGGCGCAGCGTCCGGCCAGCAACCGCTGTCGTGTCCGACCAATCATGCTGAGGGCGAAAGCCTTTTCGCCAGCTTTACCTGCTGTTCCAAAACCGAACTGCACTGGCCGTAGGCGAACCCCGTAACTCCAATGTTTTGAATATTTTGCCTCTAACTACCTTAAGAACCATAGATCTAGGAGGCAAGAAAAATTCCGACTCTTTGTTTTCTATATTTTGCGGGAAATCGAGCGTTTTTTTGAGGGGAATTAGGCACTGAAAAAGGTGCAATCCTCGTACATCAGATTGGCGAGATCGTGCTGAAATGAGAACGCGCATGCCTCCCCATCGACCGGTATCCGCACAACGAAAACCAAGCATTAAAGTTAGATCGCCAACTTATTGGTTAGGTCAATGCAACGTGAGCCTCGTTGGCTCGCCTCCGCGCACACACTTTCCCGACTAACTGGCGCATTTGCAACCTCGCATTCTTTTCTACCGCTAGGCCGGGCTCTGGCACTTGGTTTGCATCGCATCAAGAGTGCTTCACCCGAAATCTCAGCCAAGGAGAAAAGAAAATGAAAGTGAAGAGCAACCCCAAAGCAGGGCAGTCAACGGCCGCAGTTCTCGACTGATGGGGATGAGTCCGCTCCTAGGGGAAATTGGGTTTAAAAAAATCTTTGCCAAGGAGAAAGCCGATGAAAGTGAAGAGCAACCTCAAAGCAGGACAGTCATCCGCCGCCATTCTCGACTAATGTTCGAGGACGTGGAGCGGACCAATCGTTATCCCAAAACAGCTGAGACCGCAATCGCCAGGAACGACGATTCGCGGTCTTCGCAACCCGAACCCTCCGCCATCCCTTTCTCATTGACTCCGCCTTTCCAATTAGATAACCTATTTGCACATTCATTATCTAACGGTAATGTGCGCTCTTTGACAATCTGACTCCGGCAATGGCGCGGCTTCTAAATCCCGCTCCAAGAATGCCTACGCTCTCCCAAATCGGGACATTCCCCCGGCCGTAACTCCTATGTTATCTAGATTTTGCGCGCAACTCCTTTGAACTCAGAGATCTAGCACATAGTGGTGAAATAAATCCCCTGTTTTCTGGATTTTGCGCAAAACCAGGGGGGAGGGGGATACCCTCTTTTCACGCGTCCGTTCACTTCAGGCCCTTTACCAAATAGAGGTTAGCGAGATCGTGCTGAAACGAGAACGCGCAGGCCTTTCCATCCGCCGATAATGCGAAGGCTCCGATAAACTCGGCCCCAGGCTCGGGAATGTTCAGGGTCTGCAAAAGTTCTCTATGTCCGGTAGCGACGTCGAGGCGGCTGATCTTGATGGCATCCCCTTCGGGTTGTCGCAGGAAAAGTTGGCCTCCGTCGCTGCTCCAGCGTACTACTGATTCGCCATTTAGTAAGGGGCCTATCGTCCGGGGTGCCCCACCCCCGACCGGCGCGAGCGACAGTTTATGCGGATCGGCGATGACGAACCACTGGCCGTCGGGTGAGACTTGAGTCCCCCTGGCGCCTTCAGCGGTCAATGGGGTGGATTTGTCGGAATCCAAATCATAGGTCCACGTCCGAACCGGGCGTCCCGGCTCATTTCCGGTAAATAAGACTCGCTTGCTGTCCGGAAACCATCCCAGGGATTCGAAGTGTACGCCATCGACTTTCAGAAAACGCGATTCTCCGGGACCAGTCGGGAGCAGCATTAAGCGCGAGCGGCTGGGCTCGTGACGGATGCATACAATCCATTTTCCATCGGGCGAGAGTGAGGGCCGGTTGCCGTAGCCTAGTCGAACCGCGGGAGAGCCATCCGTCTTCCGCAGATAGATCGCGGCGTTGCGGCCTTCTCCATTGGAGAGTTCGACGAAGAGCACATTTTTCGCGTCGCTCGAGAGTTCGTATAGGAATGAAGCGTCTAACCATGCCAGATCGCGTTCGGTGGAATGTTCGAAGTCAATATAGCGAATGCCCAGGCGCGAGTTGACCACGCTAAGCAGCACGCGGCCGTCCGCGGCCGCATCTTGCATCACAATCCAACCGGGAGCCTGAGTGAGAAATCGCTCCTTGCCCGAAAGCGTGACCGCGTAGAGCGCGGGATCGCTCCCCGGTTGACCGGCAGAGAACCAGATTTCATCTCCCCGCGGAGACCAGTGAAGCGAGCCAATGGCGCGCCAGCCGCGGGAGAGTACGCGCTTGGGCTGGTTAGGCCCAACCACGCATAAGGAGTAATCTCCAACTTCTGGATCGTAATCAAAGAAGGCGACCAACTTGCCGTCGCCAGACACTCGTGGCGCGATCGGAGGACGCACATCGTTTTCGTACAGCACAGTCCCGACGGGATACTCTACGCGATGTTTTCCCCCGATGGTTCGCACCACGGCGAGCGACTCGCCACTCGGGCTCCAGTCGGCGGCGCTGACGTTCTCCAGCATTTCTCGCGGAGAGCCGCCGCCGAACGTCGCGCTTGCCAGCGTGCCTACATCGTCGGCGCCGAGCAGAATTGCCATTTCGCCGCTATGCGAGATGGAAAGAATCCTTCCCGTGGGAAGCCCTAAGGGCCTGGCTTCGCGATTGCCCGGCTGGGTAGAAAACAAGGCGGACGGAGCGCCGTCCCACGCGGCGCTGTAGACGACGGTTTCGCCGGGACCAAACCTGGCTGCGGTGACATCGCCTCTGCGAAACGTCAGCCGCTGGAAGGTGAGCGGGGTGAAGCGTAAATATGTGCGCGCCGAATACGCGCCCAAAGCAAGTCCGATGAGCAGCAGGCACAAGGCTCCGAGGATGAGCCATTGTTTCGCGGGAGTTCCAGCCCGGCTGCCCGTTGGTGTTTTCAAATCGATACTGCTTGAATCCATCTCATCGCGCAGTTCGTCCAAGGCGACCTTCACGTCGGCCATGCTCTGCCACCGGCGTGCGGGATCTTTCTTCAGACAGCGGGCGATGATCCGCTCCAGTTCCGGTGGAATATCGGGGGCCGTTTGCGAAGGAGGCAGCGGTTCTGTGTGCAGGACCGCCGAAAGCGAAGACAGTTTCGATCCACCTGCGAAGGCGCGGCGTCCGGTGACCATCTCATAGAGCACAGAGCCGAACGAAAAAATGTCAGAACGGGCGTCGACTCTTTTGCCGTCGGCCTGCTCAGGAGACATGTAGGCCACTGTGCCGAGGATGGTTCCTTCTTCGGTGAGCGAAGCGGCGTCGCCGTGAACAGTTTCGGCGAAGGCATCGGCTTGAGCCTCGTCGTTCAGCTTGGCGAGGCCGAAATCAAGAATCTTGACCACGCCCTGCGGGGTGACGATCACATTCGAGGGCTTCAGATCGCGATGGACGATTCCGGCCGCGTGGGCAGCGGCGAGCGCATCGGCGATCTGGGATGCGTACTTTATCGCGGTGCGAACGCCCAGGCCTTTGCGGCCGATCACGTGATCCAGGGTTTCGCCGGCCACGTACTCCATGGCGATGTAGTGAATAGGCTTGCCGTCGATCTCCTGAGTGTCGATGTCATAGATGGTGACGATGTTCGCGTGATTCAGCGAAGAAGCGGCTTTCGCCTCCTGAACGAAGCGCTTCTCGCGATCGGCGCTGAACGCGGAGGACCCTAGAACCTTGATAGCAACGCTTCGGTCGAGACGGGAGTCCACGGCTTTATACACGACACCCATTCCGCCGGCACCCAGCTTTGACTCGATGCGATAGGAGCGAAGTGTCTTGCCAACCATGGGGTCAACCTCTTGAGGGTTGCAATTCTAACCTAGGGGGACCGCTACGTAACTCCCAAAAAATCCTTGTCCTGTATTCCGAACGAAAAGTTTGCAGGGGATGCGAGACCACTAGTAAAAGCGCTCGCCCCCTCGCCAGTTCGATCTGAATCGCGCTCGGGGCTATAGGATGCGCGCGAGATAGACGACGGCCTGGGCCAGCGCCAGATTGGTTCCCGGGGGAAGCGTGTCCCCATTCTCAATTATCTGTCCGGGCGACGGGGCTTGCCGAAGCCATAACGCATAAGGCTCCACCACAGCGTTGATAGGATCAACATAGTGACAGCATCCATTACGACGGCGAACCGCCAGTGGTAATACAACCCGATGCGGTTGCCCATCATTATTCGAAAAATCAGATAATCAGTCCCGCGATAAAGAACTATAAAAGGAAGCCCGACGCGCACCAGAGCTTGCCAGTAGTTAGTGGTCTTCGCATAGAACTCATGCATTCTCATTCGTTGTGCCTTCCCAAGTCGTTCGTTGACTGCAGGCGTTTCTTATTACCGAATAGTCCCGGCCGGCGCATTCAATTCATGGATGCGCAACCACGAGCAAAGTGCTGGCCCGCCGCAACACGCAATCGAGCGCCAGCCTTACGTTTTCCGGATCGAGAGCCGCAAAGCTCTCGTCGAAAATTACGATCTCTGCGCCCTGAAGCAACGCCCGGGCAATATAAACGCGGCTGCGTTCGCCGTGAGAGAGTTGCCAGCCGGTCTCACCCACCATTTGCAGCATGCCGGCTGGCATCTTATTAAGGAGAGTCTCAAGGCCCAGTTCACTGCAGATCGCGGATGCTTCCCGCATGTCGTCTTCGCGCGGGGGCCAGCGGCGGCCCATTAAAAGATTGAACGCGAAGGTCTCGCTGAGCACGTGATTCTCATGGAACTGGGGTGCGGACACGACTCGTTGGCGCCAGCCTTGGTCACCCAAGGTTTGCCGATCGAGTCCATGCAGCAAGAGCAGGCCGGACTGCGGCACTCGTAAACCAACAAGCAGCGAGGCCAGCGTAGACTTGCCTCCACCCGACGATCCTTCAAGCAGGAGCCTTTCGCCTCGACGAATGGTTAGGCTGCATCCTTTCAGGACGGGCTCACCACGGTCCTGGTAACGGAACACGAGATCGTGAGCCTCCATCACCGGGTCTTTTCCATTGTCACCGTCACGCGTGTCGTCTTTTGCATCGTTGCGAGTAACGGGTGTCAGAGCGACGGCGGGAGAACCCTGCAGTTGCCGCCTACCCGCCGCCTCAAACAACGGAGCCACTTTTTGCCAGGAAATGACAGCGTCGGCCATCATGACCAGTCCTGTCGAAATCCTCTTCAGCGCACGATACCCCAGCAAGATGCCGCCCAGGGAAATCGCCAGCTTGATGTTGAGTCCCTCACTGGCAACAAACGCCCAAGTCAACCCGAACGTCCCCAGAAGCAACCAGCCGCGCGGTGCCAGCGCCGTAAGCAGGGCCGCCGCAGCGTCCGTGCTCTCTGAGAGTTCCAGATAACGCTCCAATTCTTCATCCTCACCCTCGTGCCATTTCTGACGGGCCTCCTGCGCAAGTCGGGTACGGTGCCCGACCATTCGTTCGGTGAGATCGTTGGTCATCGACAGTCTCAAGTCCGTCCAGCGCTGCCGTCGCCGGAAATAGCGGACCGCCATGAACAACGTAAGTCCGATCCACAGCGGCAGCAACAACAACTCAAGCGCACGACTCACGCCTTGGGTGAGAACGATTTCGGCGGCAATCAATTCGATGGCGGCAGTCAGGCCCTGAAACCCGGCGGTCACCGCCAGCAATTCCACGGCTTCCGATTCCATGACCTGGCCCAGAAACTGGCCCACACCCTTGTGCCGGATTTCCTCGGGTTTCAGATGAAGCGTGCCGAACAGCAGCCGCTGTTTGAAGAGAAGTCCACCGTTGACGGCGATATAGCCTTGGAGCCAGGTGCCGTAAACGTGGAAAGGAACCACCGTAAGCAGAATCAGAGCCCACGCGAGCAACCAGCCATTGTCCAGATGTCCAGAAAGCGCGGCGCGTCCGATGAGCCACCAGGAAGTAATCAGCAGGAAATACTCGGCGGCATGCGCCACCAGGAGTGCGCCTAAACGGCGCGGCAAGCCGGCGCCCTTCACCTGGCTCCAGAAAGTGGCGCCGGGTGACTGACGAAGCTGCCAGCATCCGCCAACTTCCTTGGTCCTCAGGCGTTCGAGCAAGAGTGCCGCCCTAGCTACGCCGCGGCGTGCATCCGGAATGGCCGCGTCGTCGAGCAGGCCGTCAACCTCTGGAGCCACTGTCTCCTCCAGAGTACGGCAGAGCAGGGCGCGAACGGCTTCTAATGGCAGGGGCACGGTGCGCAGATCAGGGGCAAGTACTGATACAGGTCGGCGGTTTCGAGGCAGAAGAAAAAGGAATCTGGGAGCGCCGTTCCCCGGAACTTGCAGCACTGCCGGCCCAGCGTTTCCTATGAGGCGCTCCAAGCCTTCATATGGCAGCGCCGACGGCTCTGCTTCGAGGCCTAACCACGTGGCTGCCGACTCGATCCACTGGTTCAGCGCATCGCGGCTCGCGGCGCTATCTTCCAAGCAAGCAATCGAACTTGGAGGATGCGGTACCTGCACCGGGGATGGTTGTAGGTTGCTTCGGCGGGCGAGAGCTTCCAGGCCGGAACCCAGCTCAGACAACGACCAGAAAAGCGTGGACAGATCCTCTTTCATACCGCCGCCCGTCGCAACTCTTCGATTAGGCGGCCACCTTCCATCCGCAAGTGGCGCCAGTGGCCGCCCGACCACGATCCTTCGCGTACACTCTCTTCCGCTTCCAGGAGCGCTCGATAGCGGGAATTTGTCTGGCGAGCCAGGTCTGCCGGGTTTCCGTCCTCGACGATGCGGCCATTCTCAATCACCAGCGCGCGAGAAAATCCCAGGGTCTCGCCTACATCGTGGGTGACGCACAGTAACGTGGTGTTCTCCCAGTGACGGCGAGCGCGCGCCAGCAGCTCTCGTCGCTGATGCCGATCAAGTCCGCGAAAGGGTTCGTCGAGGAGGGCAAGACGCACTCCGTGTCTCATCAGTGCGCGTCCAAGCCGAACACGTTGGCCTTCGCCGCCGGAAACCAGCCCGCCGCTTTCTCCCAGTTCCGTTTGCAGTCCATCCGGTAGTGTTTCAAGAAGCTGGCGGAGTTCCGATTGTTCCAACAAGCTGGCAGTTGGCACAGCGTCCGCGTTGCCATAACAGAGATTGGAGAACAGAGAGCGATTCCACAGTTGCACCGCCGGATCGATCCACGCCGTATCCTTGCGCAAATGTTCTAGCTGGGCACCCTCAAGAGCAGCGCCATTCACCAGGACGCTACCCTCGGCCGGTCGATACCATCCCAATAACAGGCCCATCAGGCTGGATTTGCCCGCGCCCGAGGGCCCGACAATGGCCACGTGGTCACCCGGCTCGATCTTCAGGTTGATCTCTTCCAGAATGGTGTGTCCCGCGGCGTGAACGCTTACATTTTCCAGTTCGATGGCTACTCCGCCGGATAAGTCTGCCGACTCAATTTCACTGGCAACAGAGACGGGAGAATTGGTGCTATCCGGCTCGGGCGCGGCGGTTTTGTCTTCGAGAGCGCCAATCGGCTCGAGCAGGCGGAGGGTAATGTTGCGGTATGTGGGATAGAGGCGTGCAAACTGTACAATTTCGTCCCCGAGGACTGGCAGATTGAGCGCCCAGTACACCAGCAGCAGCGCGCCTCCGGTCTCACCCGCGCGGCTGATGTGGTCGAGCATCAGCCATGCGGCCAAGCCAAATCCCAGGAGCTGCTGTATCGCTTCGACCCAAATCGCCGCACGTACGAGCGCAAATGCTGCGTGTGCCCATTCCACCAGCAAGCCCTCATGTTCCCGGCGTAAGGCTCGCTCAGCGCGATGCGTGAGCACGGGAACAAGGCCGAGCAGAGCGTCCAGATAGAAACGGCCCAAGGCTCCAGTCTGGCTGCGCATTCGCAGGTCGCGCTCGGTGAGCACCGGTTGCACCAGCGCAGGCAAGCCTGCCGCCAGCGAGGCGGCGACAAGAGTCGGCAAGGCTAGTCGCGGATCAAGCCAGATGATTCCGGCAGCGGTGACGACGAGCTCAAACACGGACCGGAGAAGTTGCCCGCACAATCCCGGCAACAGCCGTACGCGGTGGGTACTATGACTGCGTTCCGCCATGTCGGAAGTCAAGCGGCTATGAAAGTATCGGTCCCCGAGTTTCGGAATTTTTTCGAGGAAGGTAGTGCGCAAGCGTGCCTCAAGATGCCTTCCGATGCGTAGGATGCCGGATGCGATGGGCAGTTCAAGTAGCAGGAGGGCGGTCAGAAAAAGAAGGAGCGCGCTCATCACGCCCAGCCGCTGTCCCGACACGCCGAAGTAGCGCGGCATGTCCAGCAGGCTGCGAAACAAAATCGCTTCAATCAGCACTCCGAGGGTTGCGAGTCCAAGAGCGGTCACCACGGCGGCAGGCGCAAGCAATCCATCCGCCTTCAGCATCCGCAGTAGTTCGATACCCGGCCGACTCGACTTTTCCGCAAGCGCGGCGGCCACTTCCGGTGGAAGCTTTCCAGTTTCCGCGATCGCAGATTCCGCCCGCCGTCCCTTCACGTGCACTAGAACAGCGCCCTTAAAGAAGACTTGCTCTTCTCCGTCTTCGGGCGGCGCTGGCCACGCAGACCAATAATTAAGCGGGATTACGCCAAGTCCGTCTTTCGAATCTCGGCTGGCTTGTTCAACCAGTCGTTCCAGCACCCGCTCGGCTTCCACTCCGCGACGTAATCCCCCGGATCGCACAATTGCGCCGAGGCTCCGCGTGCCAGCCTCCAGACGGGATAAACCTCGCCAGCCGGGAACGTTCAGCGCAGATTCGATAAATCTTTTCGCGGCCTTGTTGGAAATACCTAAGTCGTCCAACTTTCGGCGGAGTGGGAGCGTGAATTTCTCCGACTCCGCCCACTCCCTCCAACCTTTCGCGGGAACCGGAAGTGTGTGGATGTAGAGACTCGAAACAAACTGCGCTTTAGGTTGCCATTGGCGGCCAACGGCAGGATCCATGACTTGCAGAAGACCGCCGTAGCTTCGCCAGGGAACCACGAAGTGAGTTGTCTTGTTGCCGCGCAGAACCACGGCAATCGCGGGCAAGAGATCGGCTTCCGGGAGCAGCACAAAATCCGCTGGCGCCATGATCTGCTCGGCCTCCAATCCAAGCTGCATGGCCACTTCTTCCATCGTGTCGATGGAGGTGCCGTCGACGTCGGTCTGGCAGGCCTCACGCAAGCGTCCGTAGCTGACGGGGATGCGGAAGCCCTCGGCCAGACACTTCAGCGAGGCCGGACCACAGTCCATCGCGGAGGTCTGAACCACTTCCGGAACAAATATGCGCCGCCGGCCCAGATTCATTGCGCTGTCACCGCGCCCAATTTTCCGAAATTATTCTTAGGGCCAGCCAGCAAACTTCCAGCAGTACGGAGAACCAGGTTTGCCGGCGAGATGGTTTCGATCTCAACTTCAACCGAGCCCGGCAGGCCATGTTGGAGGGGAATGCGAGAATCTGAATGGGAATCGAGTGCCAGTTCTACGCGAATGCTGCCATCGCGGATTTCACTGGCGACGTTGGTGATGGTGGCTGTGACGCTGCCGTACTGCGCCCAGGGAAAACCTTCCAGCCGCAGGCGCGCATGTTGCCCTGGGCGAATGCGGCCCAACGCTGAGGGTGGATCGAAGTTGGCAACGACCCGCAGCTTCCCCGAAGGCACCACGACCCCAAGCTTGTCGCCTTCGTGGACGACCGCTCCGATGCGCAAGGGCGCCACTTCGCCCAACTTTCCGTCGATCGGAGCGCGGATCCAGCGGCGATCTACTTCTTCTTGCAGCCGCTGAATGGTCACGCCGGCGGTCGCTTGCTCGCCGCGCAGCTTATTCAGTTCGCTGGTAAGTTGCTCGATGTGGGCTCTTCTTTCATTGGTTCGCGTGCGTTGTTCTCCCTCCAAGCGAACCACCGCGTAATGCAGACTGTCGGCTGCAGCGCGGCGCTGCTGGGCGTCGGCGACGCTCCGGTTCAGGTCCAGCTCAGCAATCACGCCGGCGTTGTACATCTTGCGCAGCCGATCGGATTCAGCCTGCGCATACGTGGCGGCTGCTTCGGCCTCGCGGGAGTGCGCGCGTGCTTCCTCGAGGGCATCCTTGGCCGCCTGCTGATCCTGCTCAAGAGCCTGCTCTTCGGAGGCGATCTGATCTTCGCGTGAACGGATTTGCGGATTTGCGCCGGCTAGTTGTGTCTTCTCTTCGGTGAGCTGAAAGTGCTGCGCCCCAGAGTCGAGTTCCACCAGAACATCCCCAGCCTTCACCTCCTGATCGAGCGCCAGATGGGTGGCCACGACTCGGCCGCTGACGGCTGATTCCACCGGGTGCGCCGCCCGATCCACTTCCAATTCGGCTTTATTCGAGACCGCGTACACCGACACTCGCGCCAAAAAGAACCAAAGCATCCATGCGGTTAGCAGAAAGGCCGCCAGAGCCAGCCCCAGGTAAGACCGCTGTGAGTTGTCGGCTTCGAGAGAGCGAACAGATCGAAAGAAAGTGGATGCCATCCTATCAGCCTCACCTTTGCGATCTCAGAGTTGATCTCCGAAATCTGAACTGGTGCGAGACCTGACTCCGACCGGGTTTCATACAGCTAAGGAGTCTACATCACCCTGTTAGAGGTTTGAATGATTTCCCTGAGGAGCAGTTGTTGCGGAGTTCGTTAGCGAGCAAAGCAAAACGGCTGGCAGATCTCTGCCAGCCGTATCCAGCTAGTGATTTCGTGGGGCTTAGCGGCGTCCGCCACCGTGGAAGCCACCGCCACCATGGAAGCCGCCACCAACTGCGCCGCGGGCATAGCCGCGTCCGGCAAATTCGCCGCCCCGATTGTAGGCATAAGGGCCGTGGCCGTAATACCCATAGCCACCGCGACCGTAGTGTCCACCGTGACCATAGTAGCCATATCCGCCGCGTCCGTAGTAGCCGCGCCCGTAATAGCCGTGATACCAGGGGCCAGCGCCGATGAAGACACCTCCGACAAACCATTGCGGCCCATAGTAGCCATACGGCGCGCACGCATATGGATAATAGGAGTAGTAGCCATAGGCGCATGCCGGCGCCGGACCCACATACCCATAACCGCCTATGCCGATACCAACTGTAACCGCGGCCTGTGAGTGAACTGCCGGAAGCATGAAGACTCCCAGTAAGGCTAGATATCTTAGATAACGCATTGTTCCCCCTTCCTCGAACCCGTGATCTTCGTGAAGATCAAGCGGATTCTTAAGGCCTTCAGGATCTCAGTTCGTCCGAAGTGCCGATCTGTATGTGTAAACGCGAAACCACGGCAAAAGTTGCGGAGCCATAGCGCCTCTATAACTCATAGAGAACGAGTGCTTTGCACACCTATTGCCTTTCTGACGACCAGCAATTGTCTCGCGGCCATGCGGTCGGTGCCTCGCGGATTTGTTTTGTATACTGCCTCGGTACCTTATCGATGTGGCACCATTGATGACTCGTTCCGCCCCATCCCGGCTGGCGTACATCGACTGGATGCGTGGCCTGGCCTGCGTGCTGATGTTCCAGACCCATTGTTACGACTCCTGGCTGGGCGGCGATGCGCGCAGGAGTACCTTTTTCATGTGGTCGCAACTGGGCGGTACCCTGCCTGCGCCGCTCTTCCTTTTTCTCGCCGGAATCTCCTTCGCCCTCGTGACCGACAAGTTGCGGCTGAAAGGCGTGCCTGCTGGACAGATTGCTCGCACTACAATCCGGCGCGGAGCCGAGATTTTCGGGCTTGGCCTTCTGTTTCGTCTGCAGGAATTCCTGATCGCCTGGGGCTGGGCGCCTTGGACTGATTTATTGCGGGTAGACATCCTCAATACCATTGGCCTCTCCATGATGTTGATGGGCGTGGTCTGCTGGATCATCCTTTCCTCTGGATTGCAGACGCGCCTCGCCCTGGGTACGACGGCGGTCGGCGTTGGGCTGACCATCTCTCTCTTGAGCCCGTTGCTATGGACCAGTTGGCGTCCGCGCTGGCTGCCTTGGCCGATAGAGTCTTACATCGACGGTGTACACAACCTCGGGGAACCCCAATCCTGGCTGTTTCCGATTTTCCCCTGGTCTGCATTCGCGTTCATCGGCCTCGCGGTAGGATTTTTTCTCTTGAGCGATGAGGCCCGGAAACACGGCGCCGCGACTTTCGCTTTGGCGGGAGCATCTGGAGTCGGGCTAATCTACTTGGCGCGATGGCTGGATTCGCGTCCACAGCTTTATGCCAAGTACGATTTCTGGCACACCAGCCCGAACTTCTTTCTGATTCGCGTGGGCCTGCTGCTCGCGATTCTGGCTGCGGCTTATCTCTGGTGCAGATGGGGAGCGGGGCAGTGGGGTTTCAGCCCCTTGATCCAACTTGGCCAGACCTCTCTGCTGGTTTACTGGGTACACATCGAGTTCGTCTACGGACGGCTTTCCATTTTGCCTAAGCGAGCCGTCGACATTCGCACCGCGTCTTTTGGACTGCTGGCAATTTTCCTTTCGATGGTACTGCTGTCCGTCCTGCGCACCAGGCTCAAGGGCCGCGGCGCGGATGCGGTAGCGTGGTTCTACAGGCCAGCCAAGGCCAGCTAACCGTTAACTGGCAGACAGCTGCCGAATCGCACCCTGCACCAACTTCAATCCTATCGCCCAACGTTGGCGCGATCGCACTTCGTCCTTTCCATACCCGAACATATAAAACGTGATGTAGAAGCCGTCGCGAATCCCTTCTTGCTCATGGAAATAACAACGGCGAATAAGAAATTCAGCGGCAGCGGAAATTTCAGGCGCTCGCTGCAAGAGCTGGGTCAGCCGCTTCGCCAGTTGCTCATGCTGGGGAAATGAAAAACGGGAATTGGCGTCCGAAAACAGAAGATCGATGTAGGAGCAAAACTTGTGAGCGGCTCCGAAAATTTCCTCTTCCGGATTTATTTCCGTGCTGGACCAGACATCGCACTTGGCGGTTTCAAGAACACCGGCCCTCCCGTTGACCGCGGCAAGAAACTCGCCTAACTCTTGCACCCTCTGCGCTTCCTCAAGATTGAGCAGAAGCTCGGGACAGCGCTTCAAATCGTAATAGCGTGGGCCGCCACCTTCAGCGGCCCAAGGCATCTCCAGGGTTTCGTCATCCGCGCCGAGTTCGACTGCGAAGTCGGCTTGCACGCTACTTCGCCGGCGCCGGCTGCGGCGTCGCCTGCGGCGCGGCGTTCGGCGTAGAGAAATTCACCTTCGGAACCTGGCGCGATTCCTCGTTAGCAGCAAAATACGCCGGATTGGGTTTGAAGCCCGCCCAACCAGCGAAAATGTTGTTGGGGAACTGCTGCACGTAGGTGTTGTAGTCCTGCAGCGAGTCGTTGTAGCGCTTGCGCTCGACGGCGATGCGATTTTCCGTTCCCGCCAACTCATCCTGCAACCGCAGAAAGTTCTCATTCGATTTCAATTGCGGATAGTTCTCCACCACCGCAAGCAGACGTCCGATAGCTCCGTCCAGTTGTTGATTGGCAGCAATCTTGTCCGCCGGACCATTGGCCGAGAGCAACCTGGAACGCGCCGCTGCAATATCCCCGAACACTTTTTGTTCCTGCCCGGCGATGCCCTTCACGGTCTCGACGAGGTTAGGAATCAGATCGGCGCGGCGTTGCAGCACAATGTCGACCTGCGACCACGCAGCCTTCACCCCTTCATTCTTGGTCACCAGCGTATTGCGGACGCTTACGTACTGTCCAAACGCGAACAGCGCGATCAGCACCAGCACAATAATCACAATCAAACCTGTCTTCATCGTTCTTCTCCTGTAAAAGAGCTATTGACCTTATACGCTGCGTCCCGGCGAGTCTAGCATTTTATCCACCGCCGCCGTTACTTGCTGCACCGCAGCCAGATAGCGGCCAAAAACATCGGCCACATCGAACTGCCTAGCCTCTGCTTTGTGTTCGCGAATATCGAGCAGTTGCAAGAAGGCCGAAGCATCGAACGGAATACGCGCAGCCAGTGCCTGGATCACTTCTCGCTTCGCCTTGGGAGGCGTGTCGCCCAGTGCAATCAACCCGTGCCGAAACAAAGTTGTAAAGGTTGATAGCGACCCCAGCATCAAGTCCCATAACTGTTTTTTGTTATTCGCGATGAGCAGCAAGCGTCCGCGCAAAAGAATCAGTTTCTCGCGCAATTCATACTCCAGTTGTGCGCGATGCAGATGCATGGGAATGTGAAGCCCACTCAGGACGTCATCGCCGAACAGCAAACGATGGCGATGCTGCATGTCGAGCAGTTCAATGGAGAAAACGTCGGTGGAACGCTCCAGTTCGTCGCGAGTAAGCACCAGCAGTGCATGATGCTTCTGCCGAGTCCACCATTCAACAGCGGGCGCCATTGCCGCGAGTGCCGCGAAAGAACTCTCGCGCAATATGCAAAGCAGATTGACATTCGAGAACTCGGGATGGAATTCTCCGTCCGCCGCGGAACCGTAAAGGATCACGCTCTGCAGATTTTCTCCCGCCGCCGCGCGCAACCGGCTGATGAATTCGTTGATCTGTTTTTCCGCAACCATAGTGCCTCGTATTTTCGAGCTACCAGCTTCCACTGGCGCCGCCCCCGCCCGAACTGCCCCCGCCAAACCCACCGAACCCGCCACCACCGCCAAACCCGCCCCCGCCACTGCCACCGCCGCGACCACCTAATAACATGCTGAAGAGCAGCAACCTCCCAAAAGGCGTTGATATCAAAATCAGAAAAATAATAATGAGGACAATGATTCCACCGACCGACAGCCCTCTATTCGGTTCTCGCGCCGCTGTCGGAGCACGCGGCTGCGCTCCAGTCAACTGAATCCCCGCATCCTGTGCGATCACTTCCCCAACCCGCATGGTCAGCAGAGACATTGCGCCGTTGTAGTCACCCTGCTTCAGCAGTGGCACGGCTTCGCGTCCGAACCCGCCGACTTTGCCATCGGGCAGAATCGGTTCCAGCCCGTAACCGACTTCAACCCGGTAATGGCGGTCTTGTGTCGCCAAAAGAATCAGCACACCCCGATCGGTGCCTTTGCCGCCAATTCCCCATTTCTTGAACAGATCGACCGCATAACTTTCGATATCGGATCCGTCGAGTGAGTTGACGGTGACGACCGCAATCTGCGCATGCGCCTTCTGATCGATTTGCTGACAAATGTTGTCGAGTTGCGCGACGGTGTTCTGGTCCAGAACGTGGGCAAAGTCGTTGACGTAGTCGGTCGGGTTCAGTTGCGAGACCGGTTCGGCCTGGAGAAGGAATGCCTGCGAAAAAACAAAAACCGCCGCCAACGCGATTTTCGCACTCAGTTTCATTCGAGAAAGTGATTGTATAGGAGAGAAGCGGAGCTTGCGCTCCACCAGACAGCCGAAAGACCACGCGGTCAAAACGCTCGGAGAAAGTCTACGACCCGCCGCTCCGCCCAGCGGCCATCGTCGCCGTCAGGCTTTGCCAGGAATGAACAGTGGCCGCCATCCTCGGTCTCGACGAAGGCGATGTTCGGATTGGAAAGAATCTTCTCCCGCGTTTCCGGAAGAATGCGGATGAACGGATCGTTCGCCGCATGCAGAATCAACGTAGGCACAGCAACGCGCTCAACCACATTAGCCGCGGCCGAACGCTCGTAGTAATCCGAAGCGCCCTGAAAGCCGCAGTAGTGAGCCGTGATCTTGTCATCGAAGTCGCGCAGCGTGGTCACGCCCCGCAAACGCGCAGTGTCGAATTTCCCAGGGAACAGGCGCGCTTTTGTGATCAACCGACGGCGAAGTTGCCACATAAAGTAATACTCATAGACGCGATTGCCCGCCAGATGCAGCGCGTCGGCCGAGGCTGCGAGGTTCATCGATGGACACACCGCCGCGACTGCGCGAAACTGGGGTGGCCCATCCTTTCCCCACTCGCCTGCCAGCTTAAGCACGAGATTCCCGCCCATCGAAAATCCCGCGAGGGCGAACCGCGAAATCCGGTCTTGTTGCAGCAGATTCTGGGCTACCGCGGCGATATCCTGCGACCGTCCCGAATGATAGAGCGTGGCCGACAACGCGTCGGTGCCGCCGCAATTGCGCTGGTTCATGCGCACCACGTTCTTGCCCGCGGCCATGCCCTTCGCAGCGACACCCAGCATATAAGGAGATTCGCTCGAACCCTCGAGCCCATGCACAATAATCACAGTCAGCGCATTTTCCCGGTCCGGCTGCCAATGGCAATGGCAAAGCACCTGGACGCCGGGTTCGACTTCGATCAAACGCCTCTCGGCTGTAGGCGGCGTAATTCGTCGCCGCAGAAAAAAATTCGCCACGGTTTGAAGATGTCCGCCACGCAAACCTCGTCGCGGCACAAATTCTCGAACTGCAGTTTGCGTAGGTCCCACCTTCTGATTTTAAATGGAGATGAGCCTAACACTCAGGAGTTGTTCATGCCAATCTTCGAGTATGTGTGCAAAGACTGTGATCATCAATTTGAAGCCTTAGTCTACGGTAGCCAAAAAGCTGAATGCCCGAAATGCCAGAGCAAGAAACTGGCGCAACAGCTTTCAGTTTTTGCGATGTCCGCCAAAGGCTCAGCCAGCCCATCTCCATCAATGGGAGCCTGCGGAAGCTGCGGCGACCCGCGCGGTCCGGGCGCGTGCTCCATGCCTGATCTGGATTAACCCTGTGGAGTTCTGCGCTGAAGAATAACTGCGGTACAAGACCCTAGCGAGCTGCCAGTGTCCTAGCTGCACCCAGGTGTTCGACGGCCCGGTCCACCACCGCCTGCATTTCACGCGCGTACTTTACCTCGCGGCCTTTGGCGAGAATCTTTTTGGCCTCGTCAGCGCTGAACCAGGTCGGGTTACGATCGAGTTCGTGGGACCCGTTGATCAATTCGACTTCCATCAAAAAAGCCTTGATCACAAATTCGCGCACTCCCGGAGGCTTCCAGAAGACGCCCTTCGAATGTAAATAGAGATGAAAGTGGCGTGGCTCGATGAGGCCGCGTACCCCAGCTTCTTCCCACGCTTCGCGTTCGGCAGCCTGGCTGTGCGACATCGATGGCTCTGGATCACCCTTCGGAAATGTCCACTTTCCTCCGCCGTTGGTGTTGACCAAGAGAAACTCAATGGATTGCCCTTGCCGCCGGTAGCACACGGCGGCTACTTGCAGCGGAAGAGCGAATCGTGAAAGCCGGGGCGATGCCACCTGCCACTCCTCAACCAAGAATCCTGACTTTCTCATGATAGTTGGAGAATATTGCAGGAATGTTAAATTGCAGCAAAAAAGGTGCAATCGGGAGGGTTACGATAGTGTCGATTAAGGAAACTCACCAGCTTCAGAGCCCGCTGGCGCTACCGCCGCGGACCACTTTACGAAAGCCGTGGGGCCAGTTCCATCCCTCCGTTATTGTGCTTTCGCGCGATGTCGATTCGCCTGTATCGATGCCTGCGGAGCAGGGGGGCGAGTATCGCGAGTTCCGAGTCCGATCACCATGGACATGTCTTTGGGATACACCACATCGCGTCCTCGCGCGAGAAAATGCGCGTACACCGACATTGCAGCCCCATAGAAGCCGAATCCGGAGGCCACGACTCGCGAATGGGCGAGCGCACCCGCGATCGTGCCCACGAGACTAAATCCGGAAGCCCCGTTAGCGGCTCCTCCGCCAACATCTCCTCCGCCGCCGTGGAGGTCGCGATCGTGGTCCGGCGATGCTGAAGAAGCCGCCAGCGCCACGGCAATGCCTGTGGTCAGGTATCGCGTGCGGGGAGTAGTGACCTGGGCGCCGCCCTCGGCGTCGAGGCTGAGATGCTCGCCCTTGGCGACCTCTACGCCTTCCAGGCTGGCTTCGACCGTTTGTTCAATTCCGTCGGGAGGTACTACCTGATGGAACACGATCCGCAGCTGCCCGTTGCGATTCAGCCTGCGCGCCGGGCGCACTTGCAGTACGGAGCCTTTTATGTGGCTTCCCTGGGGAAGAAACAATTGATTGGAAACGACGAGAGGCTGGCTGATGACGGCCTCGACAGGCTCACCCTTTTTCGCCGTCGCAGAATTCAGTGGCGTTACCAACAGGGCATGGACAACGCTGCCAGATGGAGGCGGATTTCCGATGGCAGTAAGCGTTGGGGTCTTAACGGTTCGGTCCCGAAGTCAAGGGGAGTCTGCAGATCCGCGTTGAAGCTGGTCCCCGCATCCATATACTGCGGATGGATAGGAAGCTGGGCCATGCCGAGTCTTTTCAGGCGGTGCATCTTTCCCGGTTCATGCAGTTGCTGCATCGCGTCGTCCCATTGTTTCCTGGCCTCCTGGCGCACCTCGCTGATTTTGCGCGAAGCGGCATTCTTGGCTTCAGCGGCTGCCCCTGTATTCTCCTTGGCGTTGGCAGGGATGAACTGCAAGACCCCCTGGGACGACGGAGAGACGACCGTCTGCAATGGGAGATGGCGTCCGTCGGCCAACACCAATTCGTCAAACTTGACATGCACCTGGCGATAAGGAGAGAAATTCGCATTCATGGCGTCCATGGTGCGCTTCATTTTCGGAACGCCGTCGATGCTTGCGATTTTGCCGTTGACCTCACTACCCGCGGGTACAACGATTTTGTCGAAGCAGTAAACCGGCTCCACAACTTTTCCATGAACTGACTGCCCTACCTTCTGGATACGCACTTCCTGATCCAGAGCCACTTTCAGCGGAGTCCCTGCCGACACTGTTAAAGGGATGGAACTGAATAGGTCCGGCGATGGCGGCACGGGTAATGGAGCCGCATCAGAGGAGGGCGGCCGATGCGGCTCTGCGGGCCGCGTAGAAAGGGTTTGACTCCATGCCCAGCCACTGCAGAACGACGTCAGAACGACAATGCGCAGAATACGACGCTTTTTCAGGAGTGCACCTCAGGGATGTCTGGCTGCCGATTGGAATCGATCATATAGCACCAGCGGGGAAAAGCTGCAGCAGTTTTTCATGAAAAAATTGTTATCTAAGCGGGAAAGTGCGGTTCCCGTATCACGTTTGGTGCGGTTGGCTCGATATACCTTCAGCGTGGGAAATGGTAATACACGTCCTGCTTGGAGGGAATCGGAACCCCATTCTTTGACGCGGGAGAAAACTGCCATTTCTCCAGAGCCGCGAGCACTCTGTCGTCGACGGCAGGGCCCAGACTGTGAAGCACGACCTTTTGCACAATGGTCCCTTGCTCGTCGATCGTAACTTCGACGATGACATCGCCTTCAATGCCGGCTGCGTCGGATCCAAACACGGGATCGGGAGACACAACTGGCAGGGCTGGCCGAATTTCCGGGCCGTTTACCGTTCCGTAAGAAAGCGATCCGTAGAGAGACCCCGCCGCAGGTCCGTTGGGCCGAATGGACGCCGTTTCATTACCGACCTCAAACTTTGCCGGAGGTGGCTCCAAGCGATGTGCATTGGCTTTTTTCTGCGGACGCTGCCAGGTAAGGTGTGGCTTCGGCTGCTCCTGCGAAACTCCGGAGTCGCCCCCGAAGTAAATGCGAGTCACGAAACCGCCGGCTTGGCCCTTCACAACCGAAGACGGAGCCACGAAGATTGGGGCCGGGCTGTGCAGGAGCCATCCCAGGAATGTGAGATGCAGCGCCAAAGAAACGCTGACAGATGTTGCTCGGCGTTTCGAAATGGCGGGATAGAGCGGCGTGAACATTCGGAAGTGCAGGCTCGATTACCTTTTATTCTACTCACTTTTCGGCTAAGTCTGTAATGTTATAGACTCCCTCGGATGCTCGGCGGTAATCGTACTTATCTCACGAGTTGCGAACACGACCTAGATGGTTTGCATCTATAGTGCAGAAGTCTGAATCGACATTGTTTGTTATTGGACTGCTTATACCCCTGCTTATCGTCTATGAACGACCTGAGCACGAGGAACCATTTGCGCCTAGGAGGATAACTTTTGCCCGTGTGGCGGCTTCGTGCCTTCTTGTTGACTCTCTTTTTCTGTGTTGAAGGGAGTTGGGCCAGGGTCTGACGCCGACGGCGTCCGTGCCATCCGGTTCGCCTCCGTACAATAGCAACGACAACGGGCACGTACAGAGCATCGCCGGAGCCGCGGGGCCCCGTACTTTTTGCGACAGCGCGCCGACGCCTTCCACGTTTTTCCTTATACGCCGCACGCCGAGAAGTTCAAGCGATTGCTGAAAGTCGGCAAGAACGAGAAAGAAGCGGAAGAATTACTAAACACCATACACCGCGATCGAATCAGGTTCGTGAAGCGCTACTACGACGCCGACTGGCCCACGCGTTGCTTCTATCACATGATGATCAATATCGCGGTCGGGAATGAAAATGTCATCTCCACAATATTGATCACGAGGCACTCATTGGAAGGCGTGCCCCGTGAGTGCTAGAGGGGCTTCGCCTTCAGGGAGTGGAATAGATGGTCGTTTCACCCAGACCTAAGCGAAACAGCTTCCCTACTGTCCGATGAACGTCATTCCGTGCGGGCTAACCATGCCGCTAGCTATCGGCGTGAGCCCGCCGGTGTGAGTATTGAGCCGGCCTACAAACGTCAGCCCGGCGGAATACGCCTCGCTCGGTCCAAAAAATGGCGCTTGAATAGAATAAACGGTCTCGCCATCGCGATCCGAAACGAGAATGACGCCCTGCGATGAATATGCCAGGACCGTATCGTCGATTTGAGTAGGTTTGCCCTTTTCGCTCAGCCGCAGGCGAAAGACCTCCTGATTCGTAGACCCTGGGTTATGAACGAAGATCAGTTCGCCGTCGGCTTGACTGTCAAGGACCAGATCGCCCTCCACGTCGCTGATCATGGAATCCGGATCTTGCAGGTTGAGCTTGATTACGTTGCCCGTGGTTATATCTGTGGCATTAGCATCGCCGAGAAGAACTGGGACAACGTCAACTCTGTTGCCGTTCAGGGTAGCTTTGACAATCGCTTGCTGCGTATTAGGGTTGTTGGAGGGATTAGACGCGCTGATGTAAACGTCGTTCCCGATAAAAGCCATATCATCGTAACCGCCGCCATGAGCCGGTTTCGCGAAGGTATAGAGCTTCGAACTCCAGTTGTTCGGATCAATGATCACCAGGTTCGGATTCGCGTCTTCGTTCTGCAGCGCCCACAAAAGGTTGGTTTTCGGATCTACTTTCAATCCGTCATTATGGCCCTGGACTATGACTTTATGCAGCACAGTACCGTCCGTAGCATATTCGACAATAGTACTGTGACCGAAGGAACCATCGGGTTTGGCATTATTTCCGTAGCCGATAAACACACGTCCGTTCCAAAGGCAGATGGAATCGGGCTGAAAGTAAACATGGGGCATGCTGGTAGCAAAAACCGAAACCGTATAAGGTGGTACGGCTGTGACCTGGGCAGCAGCCGTTGCCGTGGCTGCCATCGCCAAGCATAGGATTCCGCAAATCGCAAAAACTTGGGACCATAAGTTGCGGGTTCGTACCACAGATACTGATGTCATGGGGTCTTCTCCTAAAAATTGTGCAAAGCGCGCAGAGGGGAGTGTAGGTCTTTGGCGCGTGGGCTTGGTTAACGACAGGTTAATAATTGGCTATATTTTGGATCAACTCTTGAAACGTGGGAAGGGCGCTTCCAACACCCACGCTTCCGGCCATGGGTTACGCTAATATTTCACGATTGCGGCGAACGATTTTGGGTCCAGGCTAGCGCCTCCCACCAGGGCACCATCGATCTCTTCTTCTGCCATAAGAGCTTTGGCATTCTCGGGTTTCACGGAGCCGCCGTAGAGGATGCGAAGATTGTACGCGAATTGCTGTCCGAAAGTTTTGGCGGCTTCTCCACGAATCAGGCTATGAGACTCGACGGCGAGCTGCGGCGTAGCTGTTTTGCCGGTCCCAATGGCCCATACTGGCTCATAGGCGACGACCAGCTTCCCTGCTTTCTTGGCGGACACCGCGTGGAAGGCACGCAAACATTGACGGCGGAGGACGTCTTCGGTCAGCCCGGCTTCGCGTTCTTCGAGAACTTCACCGACGCAAACAATAGGAGTGAGCCCAGCTTCCAAGGCGGCTTTCAGCTTGAAATTTACCATGTCGTCGGTTTCACCGAAATATTGACGGCGTTCAGAATGGCCGATGATCACGTGGGTGCAACCGACTGCGAGCAGCATGGTGGGACAGACTTCGCCGGTGTAGGCGCCTTCCTTTTCCCAGTGCAGGTTTTGCGCCCCGATAGCCACGTTCGATCCCTTGACAGCATCCACGGCGGCACAGAGATCAATGTATGGCGGGCAGACAACGATTTCGTCACGATCATGATCGGCGACCAGGGGAAGAAAATCACGGAAGAACTCGAGAGTTTGGTCGGGGATCTTGTACATTTTCCAGTTGGCAGCGATAAGTTTCTTGCGGGCCATAGAGTCCTTTCTGGAGGCGGGTCAGGTTCTTCAGGGTGCGCTTCTTTCGATTCTGTATGGCGAGCCATCCTTCGGATCGCGGAGGCTTTCGGCAGCCCGCGTGTACACTCGCAACGTCGAAGTGTCGAAGAGAACAAATCGAACCCTTCTGAGGTTACTCGTCGAGCGAAGAGCCTCGGCAACGGCGGTTACAGCCACCCTCGCCGCTTCCGGCACGGGGTAACCGTAAGCGCCGGTCGAGATAGCCGGAAAAGATAGGGAGTCAATCATGTGTTCATCGGCGACCCGGATGGACTCACGGTGGCAATTCTCCAGAGCCTTCTCCTCTCCTTGATCACCGCCGCGGTAGATGGGGCCGACTGTGTGGATAACATACTTCGCGGTGAGGCGACCTCCTGTGGTGATGACGGCTCTACCCGCAGGTAAGGTTCCAATCTGGCTCACGATTCTCCTGCACTCCGCCAATATCGATGGACCGCCTGCTTCGTGAATGGCGCCATCAACGCCGCCTCCTCCTAAAAGGGATGAATTTGCAGCGTTCACAATGGCGTGGGTAGCCTCTTTTGTAATGTCCGCCGGTCCATGGAACTCAACCGTTTTGTCATCACCCAGTAGGATCCGGATGGTGAAATCGGACATGCTGTGCTCTGCACATCACTTCTTGTCCGTTAATGCTTCCACGCCGGGAAGTTTTTTCCCTTCCAGGAATTCAAGCGAGGCACCGCCCCCGGTGGAGATGTGTGTCATCTTGTCGGCTACGCCTGCCGCACGCACGGCGGATACCGAATCTCCGCCGCCCACAATCGAAATTGCGCCCGCGTTCTCCGCGATTGCCCGGGCGATCTTAAAGGTTCCCTTGCTAAACGGCGAAACTTCGAACACGCCCATGGGGCCGTTCCAGATGATGGTGCGGGCGCGCGAAACCTCTTCCGAGAACAATTCGATGGTTTGCGGACCGATATCGAGGCCCATCATGTTGGGCGGGATTGGTTGCCCGCCGTTCACAATGTGGACTACGGCGTTGACATCAACTCGGTCGGCGACGACGTGATCGACCGGCAGCAGGACCTTCAGCTTGTGATTCTTGGCCTCTTGCAGAAGCCCACGCGCGAGATCGAGTTTGTCTTCTTCTACACGCGACTTGCCAACCTGTTCGCCCTGAGCTCTCAGGAATGTGTAAGCCATAGCGCCGCCAATGAGGAGTGTGTCCACTTTGCTCATCAGATTCTTGATGACGGCGATTTTGTCGCTCACTTTGGCGCCCCCCAGAATGGCGATGAAAGGGTCTTCGGGATTCTGCAAAGCTTTGCCCAGATAGCGAAGTTCCTTTTCCATAAGCAGTCCGGCAGCGGCTTTTTTCACAAATTTTGTGACGCCAACCGTGGAGGCGTGCGCGCGATGTGCGGCCCCGAAGGCGTCGTTCACGTAATAGTCGGCAAGATTGGCGAGTTGTCTGGAAAACTTTTCATCGTTGGCTTCTTCTTCGGTGTGAAAGCGGAGATTTTCCAGAAGCAGGGTTTGTCCTTTTTCCAGCTTGCCAGCGATTTCCTCGGCCTCCGGGCCAACACACTCGGGAGAGAATCCGACGTTCTCGCCGCGAGCCAGTTCCTTGTCGAGGAGCATACGCAGACGCTCCGCCACCGGCTTGAGACTCAGCTTGGGATTGGGTTTTCCTTTGGGACGGCCGAGATGGGAAGCGAGAATCAGCCGCGCGCCGTGCCGGAGCGCGTACTCGATCGTGGGAAGCGTTTCGCGGATGCGGGTATCGTCCATGACCCGGCCGTCTTCCATGGGCACGTTGAAATCGACCCGCATGAGAATACGGTTGTCGTTTAACGGCAGATCGCGGATGGTGAGCTTCGACATTATGGGTATCCTCGGCCTAGCGCTACCGTGCGCGCTGCGAGGGCAGGATGCCCTCGCGACTTCCGGCAAAACCTGCCCCGAGCAAAGCCGAGGGGATGCCGGCGCTACAAAACGTTACAGACCTTTCTTACCGATAAAGTTGATCAGGTCATGGACACGGCACGAGTAGCCCCATTCGTTGTCGTACCAGGAAATCACCTTGACCAAGGTTCCTCCGACAACCAGAGTCATGGGTGCATCCACGATTGAGGAGCGCGAGTCTCCCCGGAAATCGGCTGAGACTAATTCTTCTTCTACGTATCCCAAATAGCCCTTCAGTGGGCCTTCTTGCGATGCTTTTTTCAGGGCGGCGTTGACTTCTTCCTTGGAAGTCTTCTTCTCGACCTGCGCAACCAGGTCGACCACCGAGACGTTGGGCGTGGGAACCCGCATGGCAAAACCATCCAACTTGCCTGCCATCTCGGGAATGACAAGTTTCAGCGCCTTAGCTGCGCCGGTCGAAGTTGGAATCATGGAGAGCGCGGCGGCCCGGGCGCGGCGCAGGTCCTTGTGAGGGAAATCCAGAATTACCTGATCATTAGTGTAGGAATGAATGGTGGTCATCGTACCTAAAATAATCCTGAAGTGGTCATGGACGACTTTGACGATGGGGGCCAGGCAGTTCGTGGTGCAGGAGGCGTTCGAGATGATGTGATGCTTGGCCGCATCGTAAACCTGTTCGTTGACGCCGAGCACAAGTGTTACATCTTCATTCTTAGCTGGAGCGGAGATGATGACCTTCTTGACTGGACCGCGGAGATGCTTCTTGGCGTCGTTAGCGTCGGTGAAATGGCCGGTTGATTCGAGTACGATCTGGGCGCCAACGGATTCCCAGGGCAGTTTCGCCGGATCTTTCTCCGCAAAAACCTTGAAGGTCTTGTTGTCGACGGTGATGCTGTCAGCGCCAGCAGAGATCTGATTGTGCAGGTTACCGAGAATAGAGTCGTACTTAAGCAGGTGGGCGAGCGTCTTGGGGTTCGTGAGATCGTTGACCGCGACGAATTCAATGTTGGGGTCGTTGAGCGATGCACGCATTACGTTACGCCCGATGCGTCCAAAGCCGTTGATGCCTACTTTAATAGCCATCTTGCCTCCGTAATGATGATGAAGATACAGCTGAAAAGAATGCGGGGCCGGGACATGAAAATGTTAACAGGGAAAGAGAAGAGCGGCAAATGCGTCAGAGCGGAAAGCTGCGGACGAAGTCGTGCGTGGACCCGTACCGAACGCGTGGAGCCAGATTAAGGATGCGAGGTAAATCCAGCGATCTCGATGTAGACGTTCTTCTTGTTCGAGAGAGAAATTCGCGCCAGCCAGTACTTCTTCTCGACCGCCGTGCGAGCTCGTTGCCAGTCTTCAGAAGGGAGAATCCGCGCCGTGGCCGCGAATTCCGGTCCGGTAATTTTGCCTGTCATCGTGCATGGAGCAACTCGCACCTGCGGATTATTCCGGATCCGCTTGCATTTCCCGGAATCGCTGCGAGTCTTCACATACAACTTATCGTCTTCTTCGCCAAACCAGACGGGCGTAGGTACAGCAGCACCATTCTTGCGGAAGGTGATGAGGCTGATGTATTTCTGGCCCCGAAGCTCGAGCGGGATGGGCATGGGCACATTGTACGGGAACAGAGCCGCGCTTACAGCCTTGGTACGTTTGTGACCGCACACGTTGCCCGCGAGGCTCCGGGTATGTTACAAGCCAGAGATGCGCAAATGGATGAGCGAGCGCTTGAAGCGCCGCAAGAAGGAGCCGGAGAAGGCAGGAACTGAGGCCGCACAGGCCCCGCTGCAGCCGGCCTTTTACGATACGGAACCGGCGCAACCAGAGCCTTCGGTTGAAGTGACCCAGGCAGATACCGCGCCTTTGCAGCCAGAGGCAGCACAGCACCCAGCGCCGTCTGAGCCCCAGGCAATGCAGCCACGGCAAACCGTAAGCGGAGACGCAGCCAAACGTCGCCGGCGCCGTGGCAGAGGCGGTCGCGGCCGGGGCCGCAACGTCGCTCCGCCGGTAGAATCGGCAGCGGCGGGCAGCGAGCCGGTTGGGCCGATGCAGCCTGCTTCGCACGAGGCAGCGCCACCGGCAGACGCAGTCCCGCACGGTCGTGTGACCAGAACTGCACCAGCACCGCCCTCGGTTGAGGCTCCGCGTCCTTCCAAAGGTGTGGTCGTGCTGGCGATCGGACTGCCCGGGTCGGGCAAGAGCTCTTGGTTCAAACGCCATAACATCACGCCTCTGTCCAGCGATCTGTTGCGTGCACTTCTGTTTGACGATCACACGGAACAGCGTTTCCAGGATTTGGTTTTTTCCAACCTGCGTTCCATGCTTAAGGCAAGGTTGATCGCGCGGCGTCCGATGAATTACGTGGATGCCACCAATCTGTCGCCACACGAACGCAACGGATGGATCAAGCTGGCCAAGGATTACGGCTACGAAGTGCAGGCGGTATTTTTTGATGTGCCGGTGGAAGTTTGCCTGCAGCGCAACCAACGTCGCGAACGCAAGGTACCAGAAGACGCGATGCGACGAATGGCAGGGAAACTAAAGCAACCCACCTTCGAAGAGGGATTTTCGAAGATCACCGTGGTGAAGGTGAAGCAGAAAGACTGACGATCTTCGATTTGCGATTACCGACCTCGGCTCGGTTGAGATCAATCAAGCGCTTTATTCCTTCAAATAGGGCAGCAATTCTTTGAATCCGGGCGCGCCGGAAGAGCGCAGCATTTCGTAGACGATCATCTCCGTCGACGAGATCACGGCGCCGGCCGCGCGCATGCGTTCCAGACCGATCTTCCAATTCCACTCGGTGCGCGAACTCACCGCATCCGAGGCCACATGTACGATGTAGCCTTGGCGCAGGGCTGCAAGCGCCGTCTGGGCCACGCAGATGTGACTTTCCATTCCACATAGCAGGACTGTGTTGCGGTTTCCGGGAAGTCGCTTCAGCACGGAACAGAAGACATCACTGCCGAAGCAGGAGAACATATGTTTGTCGATAGCCTGGGTTTCAGGGAGCAGGGAAGCGATCTCAGGCACGGTATCGCCCAGTCCCCTGGCGTATTGCGTGCTTATGAGAGCCGGAACTTTCAGGCTGCCAGCGAGCCGAATAAGCAATCGGGAATTCTTCACCAGTTGTGCCTTCTGATAAATGGGCGGGAGCAGTTTCTCCTGGATATCGATCACGAGCAATGCGCAGCGGTCGGCTTCAAGAGGACTACGAGCGATTTCGCTGTAGTCGGTGGTCAGCGAAGTAATGTTGCCAAGGGCGGTGACCATAAGTGTTCTCCTGGCTGAATCTTAAACCGTAACGTTGCCAAAAAATAGGCCAAGCGGGGACCGTCGAGGACACTGCCAGACTCACGCCAGAGGCCATAGGGAGATTGTTGACCACAACGCGCACAGCCCCATAGAATCAGAGCGGCAGATTTTTTCGCCCAACAGGCGCTCTGCCCCCTCGTTCAATGGTAGGACACCTGCCTCTGGAGCAGGTTATCGGGGTTCGAATCCCTGGGGGGCAGCCAGAATCTGTTCTTTAGACGAAGCATCAAGAGGGAAACTAAGTTTTTGTTGTAGGGCAAGAAAGCGTGGGTTTGAACGCAGGCTGTCGAGCTCGGGCTCCACTTTTAGAAACACTAGACCATTGGAGCGGTCGGCGAAAGCCTTCTCCAGCCAATTGATAGCTTCTTCCGTTTTCCCAAGACCCACAAACACAACCGCGAAATAGTACGGGGAAACATACTTCTTCTTCGACTCAGAGATCAGATCGGCAAGAAGGTTCTGAGCCGTCGGCCGGTTGCCTGAGCGCGCGTAAGCATTCGCCAAAGCCGAAATCATCAACGGCGTTCCGTGGGACAGGTCAACCGCCTTGCTCAACTCTGGGATAGCAAGAGCAAAGTCACCCTTCTGTGCGTATGATAGGCCGAGGACCAGATGCGGAAGTTCGTAGGAGGGATCCATTTCAAGCGTATTGCGGAGCTGCTGGATGGCTCGGTCGTACTGCCGGGCCATATAGAGCCGCCATCCCAGGCTGAAGTTGATGCTGATTGACAGAGGGTCAAGTTCACGGGCTTTGTTAATCTGATCGAAACTGTCCTGTGCACGGCCCATCGCCATCAGGTAAAGCGAATATCTCTGGTAGGCCGTTGCGTAGCTGGGGTTACGCTGAATCGCCTTGGCAAAACCCTCAGCGGCGCCGTTCCAATCCCAATCGTAGTTAAACTTCACAGTGGCTAACGAGGTTTCGGCCTCCGCGAGAGTGGGGTCGATCTCCAGAGCCCGTAGCGCGGCTGCTTTCGCTTTGGGAGCCGCTTCCGCCGCGGGCATGGTTCCGAAAATCTCGGCGCTGATGATGGCATAGCAATCGGACAGGCCGGCGTAGGCTAGTGCGTACTGCGGATCTTGTTGCGTGGCCTGTTCAAAGTATGAGATCGCCTTGGTTAAGTTCTCATCCGATCGCTTATTCCAGTAGTAGCGTCCCTTGAGATAGTTTTCGTAGGCTTGGGGCGCGATTGCCGGATTACTGGCAAGACGCTGTTCCTCTTCAGGCGTGAGGTTGATCCGGATCTCGTTTACGATCGCGGACGAAACGCGATTTTGCAGAGCGAGGACGTCCCCCATCTGGCTTTCGTAGGTATCAGCCCATAGATGGCGATCCGTAGACACCTGCACCAGTTCCGCAGTTATTCTGACGCGATTGCCGACCCGTAGAACCGTGCCTTCAACCACTGCATCCACGCTGAGTTCGCTCGCGATCTGCGATAAGGGCTTGCGCGTACCTTTATAAGCCATGGCGGTGGAACGCGAAATGACACGTAGCGACCTGATTTTCGCCAGGTTAGCAATCAGGTCATCGGTCATGCCATCGGCGAAATACTCTTGATCTTTGTCGCCGGAGAGATTTTCGAGCGGCAGCACGACCAAAGATTTGTTTCGCGCGGGAGCGGGCTTGTTGGCAGCGAAAGGAAGGTAACGAACCAAAGCGAAGCCGACTATGAGCGCCACAGTGAGTGTCGCGACCGTTAGATGAGTCGCGGGAAACCTTCGCCAGATGCCTCCTGATTCGGAGGGGGGTTCGACTGCGGAGGCTTCGATCAGCTGTGGCCCAGCCCCTAGTCCATCCACGTTTTCCGGTTCCTCGTGAAGAGCCGAGGGCGCTGAAATGAAAGAGCCCGCAACTGGTGCGATAAAACGGTAACCGCGCCGAGGGATGGTTTCGACGAAGCGGGGATTGTCGGACGAGTCTCCCAGAACTTCGCGCAACCGCATCACCGCATTGTTCAGCCCGTGGTCAAAGTCGACGAATGTGTCACCTGGCCAGAGACGATTGCGCAATTCGTCTCGCGTGACAATTTCGCCCGGATTCTCAAGAAGAACGACCAGGACTTGAAAAGGCTGCTCCGGGAGCTTGAGACGAAGTCCCTGCTTGCGAAGCTCACAGGCCTTCAGATCCACTTCGAAAACACCGAAATGCAAAATCCTCGTAACCGCCGCAGTGCTACCCATGAGTCGTTGGAGAAGGCCGAGTCGGAGTATAGCTCCGCCGAGACTCAAGGTCAAAGTTAGAGAGCAACACGTGCATCCTCCTTGTTTTCAATAACAAGCTCACGGATGCAGAAATGTTCCTAATTGGACGCATCAAGTATTGCGCTAGAGCGCAAGTCCCGAGCAAATTGACGGCGGCGAAAAAAGCTTGTATTTCCGAACCGTGGGTTCAGAAGTCAAGTGGGGATTCTGGACTAATGACTGCAAAGCTCTTTTCCGAGACACATGGCACGAAAATTTCTTAGCCACGAAACGAGGAGCCCGATGACGATCCAAAAGGGGATGAAAGCGGCTGTTGGCTTAATGACCTGCGTGGTGCTTGCGCTTGGCTTGAACGTGTTCTGGTCTGCACAATCGGAAGCACAAGTCGCCGGTGCTACTCTTTCCGGGGAGATCACTGATCCGTCCGGGGCATCGATCGCCAACGCCACGGTTTCCATCAAGAATGTGGGAACGGGTGAGGCTCGCGAGGTTCAGTCGAACGGCGACGGATTTTATTCTGCACCGAACCTGCTGCCGGGGGCCTACGAGATTTCGGCGTCGGCTGAAGGATTCTCCAAAGTTGTGCAGAAAGGCATCACTCTCACCGTCGGCGCGCAGCAATCCCTAAGCCTTAGCTTGAAACCGGGTAAGGTCACCGAGGTGATCAACGTAACCGATACGCCGCCCGATGTTCAAACCACCACCACGGCGGTCAGTTCGACAGTGGATTCCCGGACTGTCCGCGAACTGCCTCTGAATGGCCGTGATTGGACCAGTCTAGCAACCCTCGAACCCGGCGTTGCCAGTATCCCCAACCAAGCTACCGCATCGTTCAACGCCAACAAGGGCAACCGCGGATTCGGCAACCAACTAACCGACTCCGGCCACCGTCCGAATGAGAACAGCTATCGTCTGAATGGAGTATCGATCAACGACTACACCAACGCCGCACCTGGTGGCGCTACGGGCTTGAATCTGGGGGTCGACGCGATCCAGGAGTTTTCCGTGATTACAACCGGTTACACGGCGGAGTATGGACGAACCTCCGGTGCGGTAATCAACGCAATCACAAAGTCGGGGACGAATCAGATTCATGGGACCGGCTTCTTTTTTGATCGCGACAGCGTTTTCGATGCGCGAAACTATTTCGACGGACCGACGATCGCACCTTTCCGCCGCATCCAGTTCGGAGGCTCTGCCGGTGGGCCTATCATAAAGGATCGAACGTTTATCTTCGGTTCTTACGAAGGATTTCGCCAGAGCCAGGAGGCCTCAGGAACCATTCACGTGCCGGATGCCGCACAGCGCGCAACCGCCGTACCGGCGATCCAACCGTATCTCGCGCTATGGCCCCTCGCGCCAGCCGGTGCGCCGGACGTGGCCGGCATCCAAACCTTCAATGCGAATGTGGCAACCATCGCCAACGAGAACTATTTCATCACCAGGCTGGATCACAAGATATCGACTTCGGACAGTCTGACCGGCAGCTATTTCTTTGACTCTGGTCCACAATCTCAGGCCGATCCGCTGGGCAATACCGTGCATCAGGTTTTTTCCCGGAGGCAGACGGGCACTTTCGAAGAAACGCATCTCTTCGGCGCGGGGTTAGTGAATACTGTCCGCCTGGGTCTCAGCCGCGCCCTGGGCAAAATCAATGACCCGTTGTCAGGAGACGCAGTCGCCAAGGATGCAGCGTTGGCGATCGCGCCTGGAGCGGGCGCGCCTCCCGAGATTCCAGTGCCCGGACTTACGACTGCCTTCGGATTAGGAGGATTCAATCGGTTCACGCATGCCTGGAACTCGCTCCAGGCCGCCGACGACGCGTTCCTGACCAAGGGAACGCACTCGATCAAGTTTGGTTTTGCGTTCGAGTATATGCAGTACAACGTGCTTGAGCAGTTGAGTCCAAACGGCAGGATGAACACCTATGGTAGCTTGGCCGACTTTTTGAGCAATACTCCCGATCAGCTCAACGCCCTGGCTCCGGGTGGATCTCATGAAGTGGGACTGCGTGAGAAACTATTCGCCGGTTACGTCCAGGACGACTGGCGTGCTCGGCCGAACGTTACGGTGAACCTGGGTTTGCGCTACGAAGCGACAACGGCCCCAACAGACGCCAATACAGTTCCAGCCTATACGGTGAACGGGTACAGCGTCGCCGCAGCCGGGTTCCAGGAAATCACTAGTCTGTCGAACTGCCTGTCGAGCCCTACGGCGTGCGGACCAGTCGGTGTGAACAGCCCTCTTCTACAAAATCCGACCACCAAGGACTTCGAACCCCGCATCGGCGTGGAATGGGACCCGTTCAAAGACGGAAAGACGGTAGTGCGCGCCGGTTTCGGAATATTTGACGTACTCCCACTTCCGTATGAATTCGGTTTGAACACGGCGGCGACCGCACCCTTCCAGATCATTGGCGCTGCTCCTGGCGCGACGCTGGGCACTGGCATCAACCCGAACGTCAACTTCAACGAACAGAAGATCCGAAACCGTTTTATTGATGCCTATCCCAAACGCCCGTATGTCATGAACTGGAATCTCAACATCCAGCGTCAGCTGGCTCCCGGATATACGTTGCTCCTAGGATACGTGGGCTCGCGTTCGTTGCATCTTTCTGCTGCTGCTGATGACATCAACTTGGTTCAGCCAACCAACGTCAGCGGAGTTGGTTTGGTGTTCCCGGTAAACGGGACACGAATCGATCCCAACTGGGGTGGCGGCGCTGGCATTCGCCCCGTCCTTTATGACGGAGCTTCTTCGTACAACTCGTTCCAGTCACAACTAAAGAAAAGTTTCAGCCAGGGCGTTCAAGGCCAGGTGTCTTACACATTTGGTAAGTGCAGAGATTTGAGTTCCGCTCCAGTCACTGGGGATTCCTATCTGAACTCCATCGCTGTTCCATTGCTGCTGGTTAAGTCGGCTCGCATTGGCGCCTGTGACTTCGATGTGCGCCAGGTACTTTCCGGGACACTGATGTGGAATCTTCCGTCGATGAAGAATGGCTCCCGCTTCTTATCCACATTAACCAGTGGATGGGAAGTGGGCACCATCGTCACTGCAACCACCGGAGCACCGTTCACCCTCACGGTCGGCGATGGAAACGATCCGCTGGGTACCGGATTCAACGGCGACTTTTCCATGGACTTCGCCACTCTCATTCCCGGCTGCAACCCCATTCACGGCGGCATCAACTACGTGAATACGAATTGCTTCACGCCGCCGACGGCTCCCATTTCTTATCCGTTAGCCACCGTCGCCAATCCATTGGGTTGCGCTCCAGGATCATTCCCCAATTCCCCGGTTGCGCCGCCCTCGGGCACTCAGTTCTGTTCCAACGTCTTGGGCAACACTAAGCGCAATCAATTCTACGGGCCGGGGCTCACCACCGTGGATTTCTCCATTTTCAAGAACACACGTATCCCGAGTATTTCCGAAGTCTTCAATGTCCAGTTCCGGGCGGAGTTTTTTAACATCCTGAATCACACGAACTTCCTGTCGCCGGGTTTCCTGAACACTTTTGGCCAGAACAACTCGGTGTATGACGCCGACGGCACGGCACTACCCACGGCCTTGAATCAGACTTCCACGACGTCAAGACAGATTCAGCTGGGGCTGAAATTGATCTTCTAATTTTCTCCCCCGTCGAGGAGGCCGCGACCAAATACAGCGGCCTCCGTAGCCCACGACAGCTTGCAACGCTCCGCACGAGTGACGGCACTACAACTGAATCGGCTGCAAAGGACGCAAGTGGCGACGAAGGATGAGTTATGCCGGGAACGTAGTGACGCCGAGGGCGTAGATCAACGCCCCACTCACATTCGCTGGGTGGTGATGGGCATCGTCATGGCCATCATGGCCGTGACGGCGATGAATCGCCTGAACTTGAGCATTGCAGGCAAGTACATCGAGGAAGAATTCTCCTTCAGTACGATTTCCATCGGGAAAGTGTTTAGCGCCTTTCTGTGGGGTTATGGACTGTTTCAGATCCCCTGGGGATACGTTTGCGATCGCATTGGCCCGCGTCGAACATTAACTTGGTCCATCCTCTGTTTTGCGGTTGGATCCGGAGCGATGGTTTTCGCGCCAAGGTTCGCGGCGGCAACGGGACTGAGCGCACTCGCCGTTTTTCGAATTGTTCGTTTTCTTACGGGCGTCGGAGAGGCGGCGGTTTCCTCCAACGTAACCCGCGTCATTGCGTCCTGGACCGCCGTGCGCGAGCGCGGATTCGCCAGTGGCTTGCAGGTCTGCGGTCTAGGCATGGGCGGAACGCTGACGCCCATTGCAATTGCATGGACGATGGTCCACTGGGGCTGGCGTGTCTCGTTCGCAATCTCCGCGGCGCTAGCTTTCCTTGTGGTTGCAATCTGGCACTGGTACGCAACCGACTGGCCGGAAGAAAATCCACGCGTCAATCAGCAAGAGTTGCAGATCATCCACCCAAGGCTGGAAAAAGGACCGGAAAAAGCAAACGTCCGTTTGCAACGAGCTGCGACCACGGTTCCCTGGAGGAAGATGCTCACGAGTTTATCGGTATGGGGCTTGATCCTCGGCTACGGCTTTCAGGGCTACGCCTTTTACGTTTATTACAACTGGTTCTATTTCTACGCAGTAAAAATGCGTGGACTGGACATCATGCACGCGGCGGCCTGGACTTCCGCGCCGTTTCTCGCGATGGCGGTGCTGTCGCCGATGGGCGGATGGTTCTCTGACCGTGTGGCGCGGGTCACAGATCGCCGAAAGGGACGCTTGGCGGCGGTCTGGGTTGGCATGGGCACCGCGGCTCTTTTGTTGTACACAGGCAATCATCTGACGCTGACGGTGGTTGCCCTGCCCATGATTGCGTTGGCAGCGGGCTTCACCATGTTCGGCGCGGCGAATTTCTGGGCATCTTGTATTGATCTCGCGCCCGGATATTCCGCATCGCTGTCCGCACTAATGAACACCATGGGGAGTCTCGGGGGAGTCGTCTCCTCCACCGTGACCGCCTCAATCGCGGTTCATCAAGGTTGGGTGCCAGCGCTCGATGTAGCGGTATGGGTCACGATCGGGTCGGGATTGCTTTTTACAATCGTAGACGCCAACCACAGCATTGGGTACGCGTAGCTTTGCACCTGCGAGGATCTAGCGGTGAGAAAACTTCTCCCGATTTTAGCCGTGCTGTTTACTCTTCTTCGCACCTCTCCCGAGGTTGGGAGCGCAGGACAAAGCTCCCTTGCGCCTCATCCAGCCGATTCCCATGCCCAACGTGAAAGGCCGCCTCAATCACATGGATGTGGACGTCGAAGCCAAGCGGCTCTTCGTTGCGAGACTCGAGAATGGCTCCGTAGAAGCGATCGATCTGCAAGCGGGGAAGTGGAGGAAGAGCATCCCCGGATTCAAAAAGCCTCAGGGTATCGCGTGCGAGAAGTCGCTCTTGCCAAACGCGACCGCCTCTATGTGGGTGTCCCGGCAAAAGGAAGCAAGCCTGCGCAAATCTGGACGTACAAGGCCGAAGACTAGTCGGTTCGAAGCTGAAAGCTGGAAATCGGCAAACAATCTCAGGCCGAAACTTCCGCTAGCGGGAGCCACACTTGAAAGCGCGTGTCACCTGGCTCGGTACTAACCTGAATATTTCCCCGGTGCTTCTTCACAATGCGCTGGACCGTGTCCAGCCCGAGGCCGGTGCCTTCCCCAACTCCTTTGGTGGTGAAAAAAGGTTCGAATATGTGGGGCTCCACCTCACTGGGAATTCCTGGCCCGTTATCGCCAATCTCAACCACCGCGCAACTGTCGTCGCGGTAGGTTCGGACTCGAATTTCGCCTTGTCCATGCATCGCGTCGATCGCGTTATCAATAATGTTGGTCCAAACCTGGTTGAGTTCGCTGCCAAAGGAGTTCACCAGGAGGGGGGCGCGTTCGTAATCGCGCTTCACCACCACTCCTTTTTTCAGCTTGTGATTCAAGATGGTAAGCGTGGTTTCCAGGCTTTTTACAACGTCGAGTTTTTGCACCGGCGCCTGGTCCATGTGGGTATATTCCTTGATTGCGCCGACCAAATCCGATATCCGCGAGGTGCTGCTCTCGATTTCATGCAACAGACTCGCGACCTCCACCGAAGCGGCGATCCTGACTAGAGCGGCTCGAGCAGTGTCCCCCTCAAGGTTCGCAAACAAGGATTCAACCACCTCGGGCTTAATGTTTCGTCGTGCCAGGCCCGCCGCCAGCATCCACAAGTCGTTTTGGCCATGACTGCGCAATAAAGAATCAATCTGATCTTCCAGGTCGCTCATGGTCAGCGGATCCGGCGGAACTACATCTGGTTGGGTGAACGAAGCTTCCAGTTTTTCGATCTCTGATTTCTGCGCAGGCGTGAGGTCCCGTTTCCCTAGCTCGACGCTCGCATCCCTGATTTTCTTTATAATGGTGCGCAATTGGCTGGCGGCGCGTTTCGCCGCAGAAGCGGGATTGTTGAGTTCATGGGCAAGTCCTGCCGATAGCTTCCCCAAAGAAGCCAACCGGTCCCGCTGCTGTTCGAGGCGGGTAACTTCACGGATCCGGTCCGACATCAGGCCCACGAGACGCTTGGTGAGCTCCGGCATTTTCTGTATAAGGTCCGGAAACAGCGAGGTGGGAAATCGCAGGGCGCGGCTGTCCGTCTCGGCTCGCAGGCTCACGGTAAACTGCTTCATCCTCGAAAACGGCAGCACTCCACTAACGTTGCCTGCGTTTATGATGAAAGAGACGGTATCGCCCGCAAGTTCGCCCCGTCCCTGAAGTTGTCCCTCAAGAATCACAAACATGGCATCGGCGGGATCCCCTTGACGTGAGTAGGTGTCGCCCGCTTTGAGACTCATCTCCTGCGATTGACTGATGAACCAGTCGAGCTGATCGTCTGGCAAATCGCTGAATACGGGAACGCGACGTAATTCGGATTTGTCGACCATTTACACCTTGCTCAAATATTGATGGATGAACTGCACCGCCACCGATCCTTCACCTACTCCCGAAGCCACTCGTTTTATAGAACCATGGCGCACATCGCCTACGGCAAAGATGCCCGGAACATTGGTTTCGAGCAAGAATGGGTCCCGGTCGAGCACCCATCCCTTTGGACGTTGCCCATCGCGCATAAGATCAGGACCAGTCAGCAAGAAGCCGCGCTCGTCCCGTTCGACGATGCTCGCCAGCCAATCCGTGCGCGGCAATGCTCCAATAAAGATGAACATCGCACTCGCCGGTACGCGCTCAGTCTTGTTGGTATCGGAACAAAGCACCGAAATCTCTTCCAGATGCGTTTCGCCATGCGCTTCAGCCACACTGGCATGTGTCCACAGCTGAATGTTAGGCGTGTCTTTAACCTGATCGATCAAGTATTGCGACATGGTGCTGGAAAGCGACTCGCCGCGGACGAGAATAATAACGCGCTCCGCATATTTAGCGAAGTTCATCGCCGCTTGACCGGCTGAGTTCGCGCCGCCGACCACGTAGACGGTCTCACCCTTGCAGGAGATAGCCTCGGTGGCGCCGCCACCATAGTAAATACCTGCACCCTGCAGCCTGTCCATGCCGGGAACGTCCAGTCGCCGCCACTGCACTCCAGTCGCGATCATTAGCGCGTGACACGAGATCTCGTTCCCGTCCGCGAGTTTCATGATTCGGTAAGACCCTTCGGTTCGGACACCAACTGCTTCCTGCGCCAGGATTTCCACTCCGAAACGCTGGGCTTGCACCACCGCACGCCGGGCCAGATCACCGCCACTGAGCCCGTTCGGAAAGCCAAGATAATTCTCGATCCGGGAGCTCATTCCCGCCTGACCACCGGGCGCTTCCCGCTCAACCATCACGGTATGTAGACCTTCAGAGGCGCCATAAACAGCAGCAGCCAAGCCAGCCGGTCCTCCACCCACAATCGCCAAATCATAGAAGCTGGTTTGGGCCCGCGTCCGCAGTCCGACCTTTTGTGCGACCTCCGCGGGTACACTCTCAAGCAGCTTTGTGCCGTCGGGGAAAAGTACCACGGGGAGATTCGCCGCCTCGGGACCCAGGGCTTCCAGCAGACGTTTAGTTTCGGGGTCGTTGGCAGAAGCTTCGACGTCAATCCACTGATATGGAACGCGGTTGCGTGCCAGGAAATCTCGCAACTCATACGATCGGGGCGACCAGCGGGTGCCCAGCAGCCTGATCCCCTGGAATGTTGGACGGAAAGAAGCTTGCCAGTCGTCGAGCAAATCGTCTAATTGGGGATACAAATGCTCCGCCGGAGGATCCCAGGGCTTCAAGAAAAAATAATTAATGCTGGCCTGGTTGATGGCGCTGATTGCCGCGTTTGTGTCCGCGTATGCCGTCAGCAATGCTCGCTTCGCAGCGGGGAAGATCCCCATGGCCTCTTGTAAGAATTCGACGCCGTCCATTTGCGGCATACGCTGGTCGGCCAGCAGCAAGGCTACGCTATCGTTACGTACCTTTAATTGTTTCAAGAGGTCGAGTGCGCCCTGGGGTGAATCGCTCGCGAGCACCCGATATTCGGCGCCATACTGCGAGCGAAGGTCACGCTCTATGGCTCGCAAGACATCGGAGTCGTCATCCACACTCAGCAAAATCGGCTTCGGCATGATCGGTTTCCGTGGTTCCCCAACATCCTAGATCCTAGAACTTTTGAGTTGCCTGGGTAAATTTGATTAGATACAGAAAATGGCATTCGGTCGCTCAATTCCTGGTATCGAATCTGTCTGAATCCGTCTCACTTGAAGTTTCATCCGAAAGGTAATGAATTTGCAACTGGAAGGGAACAGAGGATTATCCGATACGATAAGACTACCGAAAAAATCTTTGGTGTCAGCGGGATTGAGGTGGCATGATGTTGCCTTTAGGACTATCCTCCCTAAATCGTCCCACATCTCTTGGGAATTTGGTATCAATGAGCTCTGGAGAGAAGAGAGATGTTGTTGACTGTGAGTGCCATTTGCGTTGCGGTGCTGTGCCTGCTGACCTTCGTGTGGTTCAAGCGCACAAGAGATCACGATGAGTTGGAGCAGCACAGCATAACAGCGGAGGAACTCCACTCGCTGTTGGCTTCGCACCCGGAGGTGCTTCTTTTTGACGTTCGCCAGCCTCTCGACTTGTTAGCCTATCCTGAAATAATTCCGGGCGCACGCAGGATTCCTCCGAAAGAAGTGCTGGAGAAGCCGTTTCTGATTCCCAAAGAGAAAGAGGCGGTCGTCTACTGTACCTGTCCTGGTGAGAAGACTAGCCGAGCAGTTTTGCATCAAGCGCTGAAGTTGCATTTTTCGCGGATCAAATTCCTCAGAGGTGGATTCGCGGCCTGGAAGGCGAATGGCTATCCGGTAGAGCCGTACCGCGATGTTTTTCACCTCTACGACCCAGGCGTAACCCAAGGTTCGGCCTGACCCGGAAAGAAACTTTATTTCTGATTGCGCAGTTGCGGGTTCATGTCGGTCTTGCAATTCTGGCGGCAAAAAGGTTCCACATCGAGCCGGCGCGAGCGCTCTGATTAGGATATTTCCAGTCGGGTTCATACACTTTGCGAAGAGAGAATTACGACTAAGGAGACTAACTTATGCCAACGATTACGACCAAAGACGGGACGCAGATTTATTACAAGGACTGGGGATCAGGACAGCCTATAGTTTTCAGCCATGGCTGGCCGCTCAGCGCGGACGACTGGGACGGTCAGATGTTGTTCTTCGGCCAACAGGGCTTTCATGTCATTGCGCACGATCGACGCGGCCATGGCCGATCCACCCAGACCTGGGATGGCAATGAGATGAATACCTACGCCGACGATCTCGCGGCTCTGACGAAAAAGTTAAACCTGAAGAATGCGATTCACGTGGGCCACTCCACTGGTGGTGGGGAAGTCGCCCGTTACATCGGCCGTTATGGCTCACAACGCGTTGCCATGGTTGTCCTCATCAGCGCGGTACCGCCGCTAATGCTGAAGACAGACAACAATCCAACTGGCGCGCCCATCTCGGTCTTCGACGGCCTGCGTGCCCAACTTGCGGCAAATCGCCCGCAATTCTACAAAGACATTACGCTCCCATTCTACGGATACAACCGGCCAGGTGCCAAGATTTCGGAAGGCATCCGCGAGCACTGGTGGTTGCAGGGGATGTTGGGAGGAATGAAGGCCCACTACGATTGCATCAAAGCTTTCTCTGAGACGGATTTTACCGAGGACCTCAAGAGATTCGATGTGCCAACCCTCATCCTTCACGGCGATGATGATCAAATCGTGCCCATCGCCGCCGCGGCTCCGCTGTCTGCGAAGCTCGTGAAGAATGCCAAGCTGAAGGTGTATCCAGGTTTTCCGCACGGCATGCCCACAACCAATGCAGACCAGGTCAACGCCGACCTGCTGGCATTCTTCCAGCAAAGCAAGGAAATAGCAGCATAGACTTGTCCGGCTTTCACTGAGAGAGTGAGGGCCGGAGTTGACTCGCCTACGTCATCATAGAGACCACTTCCAGGAGAAAACCATCTCCGGACTTTCGTGACATCAAAAATCAAAACTGATCATTACATATTCCGATAGTGTATCTTGCCGAATCGTACATAGTCTTCCTCGAGCCGTTGCTATGTAGCCGCAGCCAGGAAACCACATACGGGATCGAGCAAAGGATTACCAGGAAGATCACGTCCGCCAGATACTTTAGCATTATGCACCTCTGTCCCCGAGTGGATTGCATTCTTGTAGCCAGTTAAGTACGCGTTTCAGTTGTGCCGCGCAAGGATGGGCGCATCGTAAGAATGCGAGAGAAATGCTTTTGGAATCTGGAGGATATCAAGGTCGGGAAATATACCGGCGTTACCAACTTCCAGGTGGCTGAAATATTGGTGCGGGTGTCGGAACGTCTCTTTGAATCCGACACCTGTCGAAATACGGACGCTCTGTCAACCGCAGGACTGCTTATTCGATTTTCACTCATCCCATCACAACCACGACGTTAGTCCCAGAGTGCTGAAAACACGCTCCCAAATCATCTGGCCACCGATTGGAAAGCGGCGTGCACTTTCCTCTCTGGACGGAGACGCAAGCACATGCAAGCGACACAGGAATATCTCGGAAATGAACAACGTTCGGAGTTTCGCGTTCCCACAAACAAAGCTGAGGAAATGCAGGACGTTCTCGCACACCATCTGCCGGCATTTTACCGAAAGGCCTATCGACACTTGGGCAACGCCGCCGACGCGGAGGATGCCGTGCAGGATGCGCTGCTCTCCGCCTACAAACACTTGGACCAATTTAAGGGGCAGGCGCGAATGTCGACGTGGTTAACCGCCATCGTAACGAATTGTGCGCGGATGCAGTTGCGCAGACGGCCACGCTTCATCCATGTGTCACTCGATGAACGCCTCGGGGGCGAGCAGGAGTTTTGCCTTTCAGACCTATTGCAGGCAGGAGAACCAAGTCCTGAAGATGAAAGCCGCTGGTCCGAGCTGCACACAAATCTCCTGCGATTCGTAACCCAGCTCTCACCTCCATTGCGCAAGGCATTCCAGCTGCGTGAATTAGATGGCCTCAGCACCAGTGAAGCAGCGCGTGTGCTTGGAGTAGCCGACGGAACAGTGAAGGCCCAGCTCGCGCGCGCACGGGCAAAGCTCAGAGCGCTTATGAGCAGCGGGCGCTCGATGCAAAGGCCTATTTAACCCCTGCGCACTGACGGTGATCGCTAGATTGATCAGACAGAAAGAAATTCTATGTGGATTGTTCGACTAGCATTACGGCGGCCCTACACATTCGTGGTGATGTCGATCCTCATCCTGATCATGGGAGGGATTGCGATCGTTCGTACTCCAACTGATATCTTTCCAAACATCAACATTCCCGTCGTCAGCATTATTTGGACCTATACAGGTCTCGTCCCGGACGACATGGCCGACAGGATCGTTAGCGTCACCGAGCGCTCACTGACCACTACCGTCGACAACATCGAACATATCGAGTCGCAGTCGCTCTATGGCATTGCAGTGGTTAAGGTATTTCTGCAGCCGACTGCGAACATTCAACGGGGCATTGCGCAGATTACAGCGGTTTCTCAGACGCAGCTCAAGCAATTGCCTCCCGGATCGACTCCACCCCTTATTCTTGCTTACAGCGCCTCAAGCGTACCAGTCCTGCAGTTGGCTCTATCGGGACAGAACCTGTCGGAGCAAGAACTCAACGACTATGGCCTGAATTTCATTCGGACGCAGCTCATCACAGTTCCTGGGGCGTCGGTGCCCTATCCCTATGGCGGTAAACAACGTCAGGTGCAGGTCGATCTGAATACGACCGCGCTGCAGTCAAAAGGCCTTTCTGCGCTGGATGTGGTCAACGCGATCAGCCTGCAAAACCTGATTCTTCCTACAGGAACGGCGAAGATCGGTCCCAAGGAATACGATGTTTCCATTCCCAACGCAGCGCCGCAGTCGATTACAGACCTCAACCGCATCCCGATCAAGAACGTCGGCAGCACTACCATCTACGTGAAAGATGTTGCGTGGGTGCGCGATGGCTTTCCGCCGCAGACCAATATCGTACGCGTCAATGGACAGCGCTCAGTATTGCTTACGATTCAAAAGGCCGGAGATGCGTCGACGCTGAGCGTGATCTCCGGCATCAAGGCCCTTCTGCCTCAAATCGCCACCACCGTCCCACCACAGCTGAAGATGGAGCCATTGGCTGATCAGTCAATTTTTGTGCGCGGCGCAATCAGCGGAGTGGTCAGGGAAACCCTGATTGCCGCCTGCCTGACCGCTTTCATGATTCTCACTTTCCTGGGTAGCTGGCGAAGCACGGTAATTATCGCGACATCAATTCCGTTGGCGATTTTGACTTCCATTATTACGTTCAGCGCGATCGGACAGACCATCAACATCATGACGCTCGGCGGACTGGCTCTGGCGGTTGGCATCCTGGTGGACGACGCCACCGTCGAGGTCGAGAACATCAATCGCAATCGTGGAGCGGAACCAGACAAGGACATGGACGAAGTTGTTCTGGACAGCGCATCGCAAATTGCGACCCCTGCGTTCGTGTCGACCCTTTCCATCTGCATCGTGTTCGCTCCGATGTTCTTACTGTCCGGCGTCGCTCGATATTTGTTCGTGCCGCTGGCTGAAGCGGTGGTGTTTGCCATGTTGGCTTCGTATTTTCTATCGCGGACTATCGTCCCGACCATGGCGAAGTACTTGTTGCGCGGAGAGAAACACGAGGCCGGAGACGCCCCCAGCCGCAATCTGTTCGTGCGATTCCAGAAGCGTTTTGAGGGAGGCTTCGAGAAATTTCGCAGAAGCTATCGCGGCGTGCTGGAGTTTTGTCTCCATCACCGGCGCGCTTTTCTGATTACTTTCTTCGCGGCGAGTCTGGGTTCTTTGGCAATTTTGATTCCCTGGCTTGGCCGGGATTTCTTCCCCAACGTTGACAGCGGCTCGTTCAAGCTCCATTTGCGCGCTCCAACCGGAATGCGTATTGAGGAAACCGCCAACCTTTGCGATCTGGTGGAGCAGTCGATTCGAAAGCAAATCCCGGCGAACGAAGTTCACAACGTCATTGACAACATCGGTCTGCCCTACAGCGGTATTAATCTTTCTTACAGCAATTCAGCGCCGGTCGGCACTTCGGACGCTGACATTCTCGTAACGCTTGCCGCCAATCACCATCCCACGGACGACTACATTCAACAGCTTCGCCTGACCCTGCCGAAGCAGTTCCCGGGTGTCACGTTCGCTTTTTTGCCCGCCGACATGGTCAGCCAAATCCTGAATTTCGGCCTGCCGGCTCCGATCGATGTGCAGATTGTAGGAAACGACATGGAGGGAAACCGTCTCTATGCCGACAAGTTGCTCGACAAAATACGATACGTGGCGGGAACGTCGGACTTGCGAATCCAGCAGCCTTTCGATGAGCCCTATCTGCGCCTCAGGGTCGAACGCACCAAAGCAGAAGAAGTTGGCTACACAGCCCACGACATCGCACAGAATCTCCTTGTGTCATTGAGCGGCAGCTTCCAGACTTCCTCCACATTCTGGGTAGACCCAAAGAATCGTGTCAGCTATCAAATTGCCACTCAAACCCCACAGTACCGCGAAGACACATTACAGGATTTAGAGAACATTCCAATCACGGGCACCGATCCGAACGCCCCTCCGTCGCTCATGGCCAGTCTTGTCGCCGTGCAACGAGGAACGGGAATGGCAGTGGTTTCTCATTACAACGTAGCCCCAGTGATCGACATCTTTGGCGCTGCCACCGGACGCGACCTGGGTGGCGTGGCCGGCGACATCAACAAGATCATTGGCGCCACCCGCACGCAATTGCCGCGCGGTTCTCGCGTCGTTGTCCGGGGGCAGGTTCAGACGATGCGAGCCTCCTACGTCGGCCTTCTGAGCGGACTGGCCTTCTCAATCGTGCTTGTATATCTGCTGATCGTAGTGAACTTTCAGTCATGGCTGGATCCCTTCATCATGATTTCCGCGCTGCCGGCGGCGCTAGCCGGGATTGCCTGGTTCCTGTTTATCACGCACACCGCCCTGAGCGTACCCGCGCTGATGGGCGCCATCATGTGCATGGGCGTCGCAACCTCGAACAGCATCCTGGTGGTGAGTTTTGCGACGGAAAAGATGGACGAAGGGCTGGATTCCGTTGGCGCCGCGTTGGAAGCAGGGTTCACGCGTTTTCGGCCGGTTTTGATGACTGCTCTGGCCATGATTATCGGCATGGTGCCTATGGCCCTTGGACTGGGGGATGGCGGTGAACAAAATGCTCCTCTGGGCCGGGCTGTCATCGGCGGGCTGATTTTCGCTACGGTTTCCACGCTGCTTTTTGTCCCGGCATTCTTCAGCGTTTTGCAGGGTTCACGCCGGCAGGCGCCTTCCACAGGACAGGCGCAATAGAGACCAGTCATATGGAGTTATTTATGATGCCTCAAACTGAAGACATGGGACATATCGCAGCGCAAACAGTGCCATCGAACGATGTGGGCGGGAAGCGTTCGCGAAAACACTGGCTGGGTCTGGCCATTGCTTCGCTGGCTGTAGTTGCCCTCCTGGTATCGGGCATCTGGTCCCGCATCAAGGCGCGAACCGCCCTTAACGAGGTAACTGCTCAATCGGCGCTGACCCCAGTCTCGGTTGTTTCGCCCAAACGAACTGCGCCTGCCGACGAAATTATTCTTCCCGGCAATGTGCAACCATTCATCACTTCGCCGATTTACGCGCGGACAAATGGTTACCTGAAGAAGTGGTATTTCGATATTGGAGCGCATGTCAAGCAGGGACAACTACTCGCGGTCATCGAGACGCCAGAAGTCGATCAGCAACTCGAGCAAGCCCGGAGCAATTTATTAACGGCGCAGGCCAATCTCGAACTCGCTGCCATTACCAAAACTCGATATCAGGGACTCTTAACAAAGAATGCCGTCGCCCAGCAGGACGTAGACAACGCAGTCGGCAACTACAACGCAAATAAGGCGATTGTCGAAGCAGACAAGGCGGCTGTAGAGCAGTACTCGGCGTTGGTATCTTTTGAAAAGGTCTACGCGCCATTCGACGGCGTAATTACGGCACGCAACACCGATATCGGCGATCTAATCAATTCCGGCAGCACCAGCAATGTGAAAACCGATCTCTTTCATATCTCTCAACCCGGAAAGTTGCGCGTTTACGTAAATGTCCCGGAAGAATATTCGCAAGGGGTAAGAGTCGGAATGACAGCAAATCTCAGTCTGGCTGAGTTCCTAGGGCGCAAATTTCAGGGAAAGCTGGTGCGCACTGCCGAGGATATTAATGTGACTACTCGCACATTGCTGATCGAAATCGATGTGGACAATCCTACGGGCACCCTGCTCACAGGCTCCTACGCAGAGGTTCACCTGGCGATCCCAAGTCAGGCGTCAACCTTCCTGCTTCCGGTCAATACTCTACTGTTCCGCACGGAAGGTTTACGGGTGGGCGTTGTGAAAGATGGGAAAGCTGTGCTCACTTGCGTGACTCCCGGACACGACTTTGGAAACGAGATAGAGATCGTCTCCGGCCTCACGGCGAACGATCAGGTCATCATCAATCCCCCGGACTCGATCGTCTCCGGCCAGGCAGTCCAAATCGTTCCGGCAACCTTACCGGGGGATGTCAAATGAAGATTCTCCGGAAAATGATTGTGATCGAAAATCTGCGGCACGCCCTCTGGGCGTTTTTGCTTGCAATTGCCGCGTTGCAGTTGAGTGGATGCGCGGTTGGGCCAAAATACCACCCTCCCGTGGTCCAAGCTCCGCCCGCATATAAAGAGGTAGGCGACTGGAAACCCGCACAGCCGAACGATCAGAATCTTGGCGGTTCATGGTGGAAGATTTTTCAAGATCCTCAACTCGATGGGCTGGAACTTCAGGTCGATGTATCGAACCAGAACCTGAAGGCAGCAGCGGCACAGTTCCAGCAAGCGCGAGCTGCTCTACGCTACAACCGTGCGGACTACTATCCAACTGTGACCGCCGGCCCATCGGCGACTCGAACACTCATCTCGGCCAACAGTCCTACCAGTACAATTTTGCGTGGCGTTACTTACAACGACTTTGTGCTGCCGTTTGACGTTTCCTATCAGGCCGACGTTTGGGGCAAAATCCGAAAGAACGTGGAGTCCTATCGCGAGCAAGCGCAAGCCAGTGCGGCAGACTTGGCCACGGTTAATCTCAGCATGCACGCAGATCTGGCCGTTGATTATTTTCAAGCCCGCAGCCTGGATGCGGAAGAACAGCTATTGAACACTACGGCTAAGCAGTATGAGGAGGCCTTAGAATTGACCGAAAGCCGTTTCCAGGGAGGGATTGCCTCGGAAGTGGAAGTCGAGCAGGCGAAGACCATACTTCAGACTACCCAGGCAGAAGCCATCGATGTGGGTGTGTTGCGTGCACAGTACGAACACGCAGTTGCCATTCTTATCGGCAAACCGCCTGCGGAGTTCAGTCTTCCTCCCCTCCCCCTCACCGCACCGCCCCCGCGCATTCCGGTCGGTGTGCCTTCGGATCTGCTCGAAAGGCGTCCAGACATCGCATCTGCGGAGAGGCTGGTTGCGTCCGCCAACGCCCAGATCGGTGTAGCGAAGTCGGCCTACTACCCGTCGATCAATTTAGGTGCTTCCGGAGGATTTGAAAGCTCCTCCATCACCACCCTGCTGAATGGTCCCAGCGGCCTCTGGTCTTTCGGACTGTCTGCCATGGGGACCGTGTTTGACGTGGGAAGACGCCGCGCGCTCACCGACCAAGCGCGTGCCGCTTACGACTCCCAAGTCGCTAACTATCGACAGAGCGTCCTGAACGGATTCCAACAGGTAGAAGACAATCTCGCGGCGGTGAGGATCCTGGAGAACGAGGCCAGGGTTCAGGACGAAGCAGTTGCCGCAGCGGAGCGTTCACTAGACCTTTCGATCACTCGCTACAAGGGTGGAGTCACAAGTTATCTGGAGGTAATCACTGCGCAAAATGCCGCGCTTTCAGATGAGGTAACAGCGGTGAATATTCTGGGGCGTCGTATGGCGAACACGGTCTTGCTGATTCAGGCTCTCGGCGGCGGATGGGATCGGTCAAGTTTGCCGGAGCGACCCGAATGCTGCGGCAAGCTCGTAAGTAGCAACGGCAATTAAGTCGCACCAATTGCGTTTGTCGTTGGGTACGCGAGGGTCAAAGGTAGTGCGGAGCCTCGAACGACCCGAGACTCCGTGCTACCTCCGATCCGCTCGACTTTAGTTACTGCCGGAAGAAGACATGGAGCTGTGATTTTTCATCTGGGCTACCACCGTCAAGGGTCGCGGCGTCCCGATGGTATAGACGCCCACTGGCGTCTCAATCTTGCTGAGAAAGTAGGTGTCCCCTACGTGCTTGAAGTCAACCTTTGCTTGGTCAGCAGGAACATCATCGAAAACAATCGGGAGCAGAAACGCGCTATTGTCGTAGCTTCGGATAAGCAAGCTTGGCTGAGAGTCAGGGGAGACACGACTTACGGTGTACGTCCCCGCGGGAAGCGTCTCGCCTCCGGCCACAAACTCGAACGGGACCTTCATAACGATTCTGCTTTCGTCTTGGGCATGGGCAGCTTTGCCCAGGCCAAGCACGCAAATCAGAGCAAGTAGAACGGTCAAATACGACTTTTTCATAATTTCTCCTATTTAGAAACGTTTTGGATTTCACAGTTGATAACTGTTGTGGCGAGGCTTTATTCCACAGTGTTTCTTGCGCCCGCGCCCTTCAAATACTTTTCGGAACATCTCTGGGTTAGACGCAGGGGTCGACGAGGAGATTCCGGCAGGATGTCATTTGATTGTCATCTCTTCGTCAAGTTTCGTAAGAGACAACGCGCGGGCAAGTCTAATATAATTATCGGATTATAATAGTTATCATCTGCGTTGCGGCATTGGTTTAATCGCAGCTTTATCTAACGACCACGATTTGGAATCTGGCTTGGAACGTGCGGGCTGCTGTCACGGCGGATGTCGCGCAATCGTGTAATTCTACCGAGGCAAGCGAGGGAGCAAAATGAATCAACGCCGTGAGGACAAGGTGAAATAAAAGGTGGTCCCCTTTTCGACTACGCCCTCTCGCAACTTCTCGGCAAGTTCATCACCATTCATTCCGGTCATCACGTACTCCAGCAGCACCAGATCAAGAGGAACTCCTTCGTCCAGAATCCACAATGCCTCCTCGCCGGAGGTAACCGTCCGCACGGAGTATCCCTCCGATTCGAGCAAAAGCTTTCGGGCCTCCAGAGTTGGGAGCTCGTCATCCACACACAGGATGTGTCGGGTAGAGGTCTTTCCTGGTCTTTTTTCGCAGAGCGGCTTGGTCATTTAGGAAGCACGGGCAAAGCGACACATCATGTCAAATACCAGCGACTCCGCCATACAGGTATTTCCTGATTACTCCCAGGAAACATGGGTCGAGAGGCTTTCAACTCACGTAGCTTCTCAACGGACCCACCCGAGAACTTGATAACTTATCACGTTGTGAGACGATCACCGATTTCCCCTCACTCCCTTCTCCACAAGCCGCGAGGGTCGTAGCAACATCATGTAGTGGCGAAGGACTTCGATGGACTTGCTAAACACCTTTAAATGTTTAACTTGCCAGTTTTGATAGCCACTTTATATAAGAGCCGACTTGATGCGTCGCATGTTCCGCCAGCAAACAGCAAAAGTTAGAGAAATGGGCCAGTACGATCCCAGAAATAAAAACGCCTTGACATGTGTACTAGTGTTATGGTTGGCTATAACACTATACGGTTGATCAGAGGTGATTCGCGCCCCCAGTAGCGGAAACCTAGCCCGAAAGGGAAGAAGTTTAAGGAGAATGAAAACATGAAATCCCACCGTTTTATGCTGTCCGTTGTTCTGATGTCACTCTCCACCATAGTTTTTGCCCAGTCCGACGCCCAAAAATCCTTCGATAAACTGAAGGCTCTTGCCGGTACCTGGCAAGGCCCGGTCACAACCGTGCCGAAGATGGAGCAGATGGGAGATAACACACTCACGCAAGTCTCGTTGCGCGTGACCTCCCGGGGAAACGCGCTTGTGCATGAGATGAAGGCAGCGGGACAGGCGGACGATCCGAGTCGGTACGACCATCCGGTCACCATGTTCTATCTGGACAGCGATCGTCTGCTCCTGACGCATTATTGCGACGCCGGCAACCGGCCTCGCATGGCAGCCAGAACGTCGCCGGACGGAAAGACAGTGGAATTCGATTTTCTCGATGTCGCCGGCAGCACCCAGTACGGACACATGGAGCATGCAGTCTTCACCATCGTCGACGACAACCATCACACCGAGGACTGGACTTATCTGATGCCCGGGGACAAGCCGATGCATGCGCACATGGATCTGCAGCGGGCGAAGTGACGCGCTTCGAATCGATTCATAATTCGCCCTTAAAGAAATTCGCAGGCAACTAGTAACTTCAAGGATATTTCGATGACTATCAGCCTGAAAGCCATTTTTCAACGGAACGACCAATACGAAGGGGTCCGCCAGATCAATATTTACCTCTTGCGGCTGCTCTATGTATTGATGTTCTTCGTGCTCGGGAAAGAGACCTGGACGCACATCCTCACCCACCGGGGACCATGGGATCCGACAAATGCCGTGGCGTGGTGCGTCTGGACGGCGTTCGCGACTTTGGCGGGCATAGGAATTATCCGTCCTGTGAAGATGCTCCCCATCGTGCTGCTGGAGATATTTTACAAAGTGCTGTGGCTCATTCTTGTGGCGTATCCACTTTGGTCGAATGGTACGTTGGCGGGGTCACCAGCGGAAGGCATTACCTCGGAGTTCTTGTGGGTCCTATTACCCATCGTTGCCGTGCCGTGGGGATACGTGTTTGTGAATTATTTCTACAGAACGAAAGAAGTAGCACCTGTTGTTTGAGCGAGGCTGCACGGTGCGGCGCGGTCGCTGCAAAGGGAGACCCATAATCTTCTTGCGGCGAACCGAGTTTTGACGTGTATTTGGAAAACATTATGGACCGTGAGTGGAACGACAGTCAGCCGATTTACCGCCAGCTTCGCGACCGGATGGTCGCGATGATACTCGACGGTGTGCTCAAGGAAGGCGATCCGTTGCCCTCCGTGCGCAATGTCGCGGCTGAGTATCGGGTCAATCCCCTCACGGTTCTGAAGGGGTATCAGCAGTTGGTGGACGAGCAGTTGGTCGAGAGTAGGCGAGGTCGCGGCATGTTCATCAATACGGGCGCGCGCAATCTGCTGCTGCAGGGCGAGCGCCAGAAGTTCTTGGCGGAAGAATGGCCGAGGGTCCACGCCACCATTCAGCGGCTCGGCCTGACGGCGGAGGAACTCCTGGACGGCGCAAATCACCGGCCGTCTTCAGAAGAGGCACAGTCGAAACCCGCCGAGTCAAATCCCTCTGGGGAGGAGCGGAAGTCATGACAGTCATCGAAGCACGCGGTCTCCGCAAGGTGTTCGGAACAACGATCGCGCTGGACGGCGTCGATTTGCGGGTCGAAGAGGGCCGCATCCTCGGCCTCATCGGCCCAAACGGCGCGGGGAAGAGCACCGCGCTCAACGCGATTCTCGGTCTCACCCCATATCAAGGAGAACTGAGAGTGCTCGGACGCCACCCCTGGACCGAGCGCGACCAGCTCATGTGCGATGTATGCTTCATCGCAGACGTAGCCGTTCTGCCCCGCTGGATGCGGGTTTCGCAGGCGCTCGACTACGTGGCCGGCGTGCATCCGCGATTCGATCGGGCGAAGGCGGAAGGTTTTCTGGCTAAGACCGATATCAAGCGAACTAGCAGGGTCAGGGAATTGTCGAAGGGCATGGTGACCCAACTGCACCTCGCGCTGGTCATGGCCATTGACGCGAAATTGCTGGTGCTGGACGAGCCGACGCTTGGCCTCGACATCCTGTATCGCAAGCAGTTCTACGATTCGCTGCTGAACGATTACTTCGATCGCACTCGCACCATCGTCGTGACCACACATCAGGTTGAAGACGTCCAGCACGTCATCACCGATCTTATGTTCATCAACCGCGGGCGCATCGTTCTCAATTCCAGCATGGAAGATTTCGAGTCGCGCTATGCGGAAGTGGCGGTGCGTCCAGAGCGTGTTGCCGCAGCGCGGGCACTCAAGCCGATTCACGAGCGTCAGGCGCTGGGGCGCAGCTTGCTGTTGTTCGATCGTGTGGATCGACAGCAACTCGCGGCACTTGGCGAGGTGCGCACGCCCGGCATCGCTGACTTGTTCGTTGCCGTGATGGGCAATCATGCCGGTCAGGCACTAGGAGTAGCGAAATGAATACTCCATCGAAGGCTGTGTCAGAGTCACTTCTGGACTCGCAGCGAATCGAGCCCGCGACCATGTCGGCAACTCGGCCGATGTACTGGTCGGTGCGCCGCGAATTCTGGGAGAACCGCTCTATCTATATCGCGCCGCTGGCAGTCGCCGGCGTCACTCTGTTTGGATACCTGATCGCCACGATGGGCTATGCCATGTCAACGACCAACCTGGCTCAGCGGCGTGCGGCGCTGGAAGGACCTTTTAGCTTTGCTACGGGTCTGGTCATTGGGACCGCTTTTATCGTCAGCATTTTTTACTCGCTGGAGGCCCTGCACAGCGATCGCCGCGATCGCAGCATCCTGTTTTGGAAGTCGCTGCCGGTTTCCGATCTTACCACGGTGCTGTCGAAAGCGAGCATTCCGCTGATCGTTCTGCCACTGCTCGGCTTCGCAATCCTGCTCGCCACGCAGTTGATCATGCTGCTGCTGGGAAGCCTCGTACTCCTGGGGAGCGGTCTAAGTGTCGCGTCGCTGTGGACCCCGGTTTTCCAGATGTCGCTTGTGCTGCTCTACCACCTGGTGACGGTGCACATGCTGTGGTATGCGCCGATCTACAGCTGGCTCCTGCTGGTCTCCGCTTGGGCACGGCGTGCGGCATTTCTATGGGCTGCCTTGCCGCCGCTTGCGATCTGCGGCGTCGAGAAGATTGCGTTCAACACTACGCATTTCGCTGCCATGCTGGGATACCGCTTCGCGGGTGGCCCGGAGGCTATCCCAGGAGTAGATAGCTTCTTCGATCCCATGACGCAGCTTACTCCCGGGAGATTTCTGAGCAGTCCGGGTCTGTGGATCGGACTGGTAATCGCCGCGGGTTTTCTCGCCGCAGCGGTTCGGCTGCGCCGCTATCAAGGACCGATCTAAGTTCGCATGCAGTTGGTCAAACGCCCGCATAAAAGGGGGCAGTAGGATGAATACTCAATCGAACACCGTGCCGGAATCCCACCTGGACTCGCAGGGAATCGCGCCCGCGGCTGTGTCGGCGACTCGGCCTTTGTACTGGTCGATGCAACGAGAATTGTGGGAGAACCGCTCGATCTACGTCCCACTGCTGGCCGTCGCTGCAGTCTACATCCTCGGTTTCCTGATCAGCCTGATTTGGCTTCCGCGCAGCCTGCGTGAACTCGGGGCGCACCACCCGGTGCCTGAACCCATCGTCGTGCTTGCCATGCCATACAGCCACGCTGCGATGCTGCTTATGGTGACCGGGTTAATCGTCGGGGTGTTCTACTCGCTCGACGCGCTGCACGGCGAACGTCGCGATCGCAGCATTCTGTTTTGGAAGTCGCTGCCTGTTTCCGATCTTACGACCGTGCTCTCGAAGGCGAGTATTCCTCTCGTGGTTCTGCCGCTGCTCCTCTTCACGATCACCGTTACTCTGCAACTCATCATGCTGCTGCTGAGGTTTGCGGCCGTGACGATGAGCCCAGCGGGTGCCGCGACGCCATGGGCCCCGCCGTTACTCCAGATGGAATTGGTGCTGCTCTACAGTGTAATTGTGCTTGCGCTCTGGCATGCGCCCCTCTACTGCTGGTTTCTGTTGGTCTCCGGCTACGCGCGGCGTGCGACGTTTCTATGGGCGGTGTTACCGCCGCTGGCGGTTGCCGCAGTCGAGTACATTGCGTTCCACACTTCATATTTTGGCTTGTTGCTACAAGATCGATTATTCGGATTCGCTGCGGACGCTTTCGACCTCAAGGACAAGAACGGTGTCCCGCTCGATCCGCATTTTATTCCGCTGACCCAACTGGCTCCGGGAAGGTTCCTGAGCAGTCCGAGTCTGTGGGTGGGGCTGCTCGTCGCCGCGGCATTGCTCGTTGCAGCGGTTCGGCTGCGCCGCTACCAAGGACCGATCTGATTGGTATGAACACTTGACCCAAGCACGCGTAAAAGGAGGAAAGATCATGAGCACAGCCGTAATGACTAGCCGTTTGGATCTGAGTCCCGTTGCCGACACCGCCTTGAAAGCAGCCGCGCAGTTTTGGTTTGCGGCGACCGTCGTCGGCCAATTGATGTTCGCATTTACAGTAGCGTCGTTCTACACTCTTACCGCGCTGCGAGGGGACTACCATAAGTGGAACTTCACGAACGGTTACGTCCCCGGCTTTTCCATGGGGAATACCGCGGTGGTCATGCATGTTGCTTCCGCCGCGTTCATCATGTTCGCCGGGGCGGTTCAGTTGGTTCCGCAAATCCGCAACCGCTTTCCAGTCTTTCACCGCTGGAACGGGCGTATCTACGTGCTGACCGCCGTCACCCTCAGCGTGGCCGGCCTTTATATGACCTGGTTCCGGGGAAGCGTTGGTGATCTTTCTATACATTTGGGTTCTACGGCGAACGCTGTCCTGATCTGGCTTTGCGGAGGCATGGCGCTGCGCTATGCGCTGGCCCGCGATTTCAAGACACATCGCCGCTGGGCTCTGCGCTTCTTCCTGGTAGTGAGTGCATCGTGGTTTTTCCGGATCGGTTTTTTCTTGTCGTTTCTCATCTTTAAAGGCCCGTTCGGTTTCGACCCGGTTACGTTTCGAGGGCCGTTTCTGACTTTCATGTCTTTTGCCCAATTCCTGCTTCCCCTTGCTGTTCTCGAAATCTATCTGCGGGCGCAGGACCGCCCTGGTGCGCTACGGCGCATGGCTACGGCAGGCATGCTTTTTGTACTGACCCTGGTGATGGCTGCGGGACTTTTTGCTGTCGCCATGACTCAATGGGTGCCTCAGGTCAAAGCTGCGTATGACCCCCGCAAATCCATTGCGGAAACTCTCTCTGCAACCATCGCCTCCAGCGGGATCGACGCAGCCGCCAAGCAATACCATGTCATCAAAGCCGGTGAACCTGCCACCTACAACTTCGATGAAGACGAACTCAACGCTTTGGGCTACCAACTCATTAACACGAAAAAGTTCAAGGAAGCCATTCGCGTTCTCCAGCTAAACGTCGAAGCTTATCCGCAATCCAGCAACGTTTACGACAGTCTTGGAGAGGCTTACATGGACGACGGTAACAAACCGCAGGCCATCGTTAACTATCAGAAATCGCTTCAGCTCAACCCAAAGAACACCGGCGCCGTCAAGATGCTTGAGAAACTCAAGGCCCCTGAGCCGTGTTGTGGACCGCTCTGATTCGGATGCACCTGATTCAGTCGCGTAAGGAGAAACGAGTATGAGTACAACTCTAACGATGGAACGGATTGCTGCAGCGCCGCCGCGTCGCAGGGCGAAGATTGCCGGTGTCGTTTGCCTGTTCGCCGTGCTGATGGCAGCATTCGCCGAGATCTTCTTTCGCGGCGGATTGAGTGTCGCAGGAAGCTTCATCGCGGTCTTGGGCATGATCGCTGTGACGCTGCCCTTCTATGACATTCTTGGCCCGATCAATAGGACGCTCTGTTCACTGGCGCTGTCCTTCAACCTCTTAGGACTAGTTTTTGAGGCTCTTCGATTGCAGCCTCGGAGCGTAAACATCGCCGTTCTATTTGACGGATTCTATTGCATTCTGGTCGGCTACCTCGTTCTCAAGTCGACCCATCTGCCTCGGATTCTGGGCGTGCTGATGGCGTTGGGTGGTTTGGGTTGGCTGACGTTTTTGTCACAGCCGCTGGCAAATTATCTGTCTCCCTACAATCTGGCCTTCGGTCTCCTAGGGGAAGCATCAGTGTGCCTGTGGCTGCTCGTGCTGGCCGCGGACGTCCAGTCATGGAAGAAATGTATCGGCACAACAGAGGGATGGCGGAGAAAGCCGCCGTCTGCAGCAGATATGAGTCTCCGGACGTTCTCGAAATCTATGACGAATTTATGAAAAAAGAAGTGAGGGACAAGAAATGAAAAGTTACAACGTTCTTCGCATACTGAAAAGTCCGTTGTTCGCAATGCTGTTCGTTGCCGTGCTTGCAGGGCTCGGTTTGGTGGTCATGAGCTTGTGGAACTGGCTGATGCCGCCACTGTTTGGATTGAAACTGATCGGCTACTGGCAAGCCCTAGGACTGATCATCTTGAGCAAGACTCTATTCGGCGGATTCCGTGGCTCCGGAGGGCGAGGCGGGCGCCGGCTTCACGGCATGAGGGGAACGCTGGAAACAGCGGACGCCGGAGGAACGGGAAAAATTCCGTCAAGAGTTTGGTGCTTGCTGGAACCGCGTGTCATCGCCGGATCCGAAGCCGACTGCCTCACCACAGACGAGTTGGCCAGTTCGCGCACTCGGATCGTGAGGGATTGAAACGCCATGGGCGTGCGTGTATCGATGCCGGAGGTTTTGGAGCCGTTTTGATGTTCAGGAGGACGTATGGAAACACTTATTGGTATTAACTGCTCAACGGTTGAATGTTCTTCTATCTCACCCACTGCTCCGATTTGGCAGGACGTGCTGGCACAGGCGATGACCGGGGAACTGATCGCCGCGATGAACTACACCTCCTTGTCGGAGATATGCGACGATCCCGAAGAAGTGGCCGATGCATTGGAGCATGCGCAGATTGAACGTGGGCACGCGGCTCGGTTCGCTGCGGAGGGCCGCAAGATTGGAGTGGACGTCCTCAATAACGTCGACGCAAAACATTGGAAGCGGCTGCGCGAGGCCTTCCTTGGCTGCATCACCGAGCGCGACGTCATTGGCTGCTTGATTGTCCAGGAGATCATGCTGGAATCGTTCGCCGTCGCCAGCTATGCACGCGTCGGCAAGGTGGCTCCTGGAAGTTTTGGCAAGACCTTTGCCGCTATCGCAGCGGAGGAAGAAGAGCACATCGATCACGCCATGGCGATTCTCCGAGCCGAGCGAGCATTGGACGCGCAGCGCCTCGACGCGAAGGTGTACGGGTTGCATCTTGACGTGATGACGACGCTCGCGAAGATGCTAGCGAAGGAATGCAAGGACGGTCATTGCGAAGTGTGTCATGCGACCTGTGTGAAGCCATCGCTGTTCGATGTCAGCTTGAGTGCAGCCGAGCTTCGCGGAGCGTCGCTGCAACAGTACCTGAAGACGCTCGACATGCTGGGAATACCGGGAGAGGTAACACTTGGATGGGTGGCTCAATTGCCGGTGTAGGTGACGGATTTGTATCAGCGTATACCTTCAGACATAACGTGGTTTTCGTGCGATGGAAGCGCCTTCACAGGCCGCGGGCATTGAAGCCTTGAAGGGGTTTGGCTTAAGGCCATGCCGGAAGTCACTAGGACGTAACCCACGGCGCGGCTGGAAGGCGCGCCCTTTCAAGACTTAAAGGCCGGGTTTGGGACGCCGGAATTTCACCGCAGGCTGCTAAGCGAGGGCGGGTTATGGAAGTCGATTTCGCTCTGATCGGGCATCAGGAGAGTTGGCGGGCGGCCGCGGACGTAGTCGCTGTCCTGCGCGGACGGGAGCGTACGCCTCTGCCGGACGATGAGGTCAAGGACATCCTTCCATGGATTCCGCCCAGACCAGTTTGCCATGTCGAGGTCGGCTCGGTCTTCAATAGGAAGATCGGGGAAGTCAAAGCGCTCGGCCTCTACATCGACTCCTTCATTCCTCCCGACCGTCTCGAAGCCGCTTACGTGCACGAGAACATCGCACGGGTTCGAGCGGCGGCGGCCTGCGCGATTAACGCAGGAGCGAAGATCGTGAGTCTCGGCGGATTTAGCTCCATTCTGATCGAGGGCAACTTCGATCAGCTTCCGGAAAGACACCATACGGTCTTCACGACGGGCAATACATTGACCGTTGCTTTCATCGTTCAGGGCATTAAGAAGATGTGCGCGCTGGAGGGTCGGAGCCTCCGCCGATCAACCCTGCTCATTATTGGAGCAACGGGAGATGTGGGTTCCGGCTGTGCCCGTTGTTTGGCGCCGCTGGTGAGGCGCGTGCTGCTCAGCGCACGCAACCTGGAACGACTACGCAGGCTCGCCACTGAGTTGCAATCCGACGGAGTTCAGGTAGAGATTGCAACCGGTCTTCTGGAGAGTAGCCTCCAGCGATTCTCGGCAGACGCCGACCTCGTGATCTGCGCGGCCAGTCTGGCGTCTCCTTCGCTTCTGTTGGGCCGTATCGCGCCTAATGCGATCGTTTGCGATGCGGGCTATCCGAAAAACCTCTCCCCAAACGCGCAGATGCCTGGTGCCAAGATCTTCTTCGGAGGTCTGGGACAGATCACTGGAGGATTGAGCTTCGCGCCGGATTTTCATGGAATTCTGAACCGGCATCCCTTCCCCGATGTGGTCCACGGATGTCTGCTCGAAGGCATGGCCCTCGCTCTGGAGGGCCGCTTCGAACCTTTCTCTCAGGGGAGAGGCTCGATCACTCCAGAGCGGGTGGAGGAGATTGAAACAATTGCTATACGGCACGGCATCTATCTCGCACCGCTCTACAACTCCGATGGACCGTTGGAGGACGAACTTGATGCCGGCGGAATCGTCGTCGTCGAAAATCCTCACCGAAGCGAAGCTTGGACGGGGCGCCCCTGAGCGTAGAAGCAGTGCGGTTAGTTCGGGCCAGCCCCCTTTGGCCTACGATATCCGATGCAGCACGCGATCCGCCTAGCGGTTTTTGATAAAAAGTTCGCGATGCTTCCGTTAATCCACATCACTTTACTTGCCCGGTTAGGAAGCCGACCGTGGCGAATGTCGTCGTCGGCGTTTTGACATTGCAACAGGTTGGCTGACGGGAGAGCGGTGCGAACCGGCTAACGCTCGGGGTCCCGAGGCTAAGACTCTTTCAATTTCCTCCCGCAACCAGCGGCTGGCGGGATCATTCTCCACACTCTCGTGCCAGTACAAGTGGGCTTCGAGGCGGGGCGCTTGGAGCGGGAAGGGATGCACCTGGTTTGCGAAACCCGGTTTCAGCAGTTGCGCATGGCGCTGGGGCAAAGTCAGCAGCATGTCCGTTTTGCTCACTACCATGCAGGCCGTGAGATTGTGTTGGCTGCGCAGAAACACCTGCCGGCGAAGCCCCCGGCGACTAAGTTCGACGTCAATCAGGCTGGGGCCGTGGCGTCGCGACGAGACCTGAATATGACGCTGCGCCAGATAAGTATCCAGGTCGAGTTTGTCCTTGATTGCCGGGTGACCGCGCCGGGCGACGACCACAAATAGTTCGCTCAGTAGCCACTTATGCCGAATGCGATCGCTCATCGTCATGGGGATATCGATCGCCAGATCGACCGAACCACTTGCCAGTTCGGTCTCCAGATCTCTGCGTTTCACCTGCGATGTCGTGATCGACATTCCAGGGGCAGCGTCCGTCAAGCGTCGCAGCAAGGAAGGAAGAATCATCGCTTCGCCGTATTCCCACAACGACAGGTGAAAATTCCGGCGCGTGTTTTCGGGAACGAAATTGCGACTCTGGCTGAGATTCACTTCCAGGATGTGGAGCGCCTGCCGGACTTGCTCAATCATATTTCGCGTGAACGGCGTCGGCACCATGTGCGGCCCCTGGCGAATGAACAGAGGGTCCTGCAGGAGATCACGCAGCCTTTTAAGAGCATGGCTGATCGCGGGTTGCGTGAGGTTCAGTTGCTGGCCAGCGCGAGTAAGATTGCCCTCCCGATAGATGGCTTCCAGCACCACGAACAGGTTAAGGTCGACCTGACTTAAATGCACGCCGCATATATTACAGGATTCGTAGGATTCATTAGGAGAATTCTGCTGAAGTAGCTAGGCTGGAGAGCCGGCGGGGCAGCGCCAATCGTCAGCTTGGATTTCAATGGATTTTTCGCCATCACCGCGGGCCCAAAGCTATGTTCAGCGCCTCTCGGCATTCATGCAAGAACACGTCTTGCCGGCTGAGCCTGAGTATTCCGCGCAAATGCAGAATCTCCCCGACTGGCGTCAGTGGAAGCAGCCTGAGATTCTGGAGACTTTGAAAGCCAAGGCTCGGGCAGCTGGCCTGTGGAATCTCTTCTTTCCTGACCCAGAGTATGGCGCTGGCCTTACCAATGTGGAATACGCGCCGGTGGCCGAAATCACCGGGCGTTCGTGGATTGCTCCCGAGATTTTCAACTGCAATGCACCGGACACTGGCAACATGGAAGTGCTGGTGAAATATGGCTCGGCCGCGCAAAAACAACGTTGGCTTAAACCGCTGCTGGCCGGTGACATTCGTTCCGCGTTCTGTATGACGGAACCCGACGTCGCCTCTTCGGATGCGACGAACATGCAAGCTACGGCTCTCATCGAGGGGGACCACGTCGTCCTCAATGGCCGGAAATGGTGGAGTTCCGGCGTTGGCCATCCTCACTGCCGAGTGCTCATCTTCATGGGCCTAACCGACCGCTCTGCCGCCAAGCACCAGCGTCATTCGATGGTTCTGGTTCCGCTCGATACTTCCGGTGTCAAGATCGAGCGCATGGTTCCCGTGTTCGGCTCATATGACTCGCCCTTTGGTCACGGTGAGGTTAGCTTCACCAATGTCCGGGTACCGCTCGACCACATTATCGCCGGACCAGGCCGCGGTTTTGAAATCGCGCAGGGCCGGCTCGGCCCCGGTCGAATTCATCACTGCATGCGCACGCTGGGAGCGGCCGAACGTGCGCTTGAACTTTTGTGCCGTCGCTCACTTCAGCGCGTGGCCTTTGGCAAACCTCTGGCCGAACTGGGCGCCAACTCCGCTGTCATTGCCAACGCCCGCATCGGGCTGGAACAAGCCCGCCTCCTTACCCTCAAGGCCGCGTGGATGCTCGATGAAGTCGGCGCCAAAGGGGCTCGCAGTGAAATCTCCCAAATCAAAGTTGCGGTTCCTAACATTGCATTAGAGATTATCGACCAGGCAATTCAAATGCACGGAGGCGCCGGAGTTTCCGACGATTTTCCGCTTGCCGAAATGTTTGCCGCGATCCGCACGCTGCGCATTGCGGACGGTCCGGATGAGGTCCATCGCGCTTTGATTGCCAGGCTGGAACTAAGGAAATACACCGACAGGGGAATGGCCTCGGCCTGACAGCCGGCGAAGCCGGATGGAAGGCCACTGCTCTTCGGTGCGAAGGCGTCTGCTTCAGCGCCTGCTTCAGCGCCTGCCTCAGCGCCTGCCTCAGAAAGACAAGCGCACCCCTAATTGGACCTGCCGCTTGGGGAATGCGGATGTAAATGCTAGCGGCGTACTGGACGTAGCTGTTCCTCCACCGGCAAGAGCAGTGCCCGGCTTAATTCCATGCACGTTGAACGTCGTGAACCCCGGAGCAAAACCGAAAAGAGGGCTTACCTCGTTGTTTACGCTGGCGAAATTTGTATGATTCGCGATGTTGAATCCCTCCGCCGTAAACAGCAGATTCGCTCTCTCGCCTAATTTGTGCCCCCAGCTCAGGCGCATGTCGAAGTCGACGTAATTCGGGCCGAGCCCAGTGTCGCGAGGGGCACCGATGGGACGTTCGTTGGTGGTGTGATTGTCGCCGTTTACCTCTCCTCCTGCCAGCAAGTTGAAAGGATGTCCACTGTGATAGGAGAAAATCGGGGCTAACTGGAAACCCGACAAGACGTTCTGTTTCCAAGGACTGTCGAGCACGGCCGCGATCACCACTTTATGCCGCTGGTCAAACTCGGAAAGGCCCCGATCCAAGGCAAGATTCGTCGGATCCTGCGGGCCGTAGTCGGAGTTGTAATCCGTGGACGTGTCAAAGCCTTTGCTGAAGGTGTAATTCCCGAACAAGGTGAAATGCTCATGGAAGCGCTTTTTGACTTCCACGATACCGCCCTCGTAAAGCGCTTCTGCCTCAGAGCTGTATTGGTTATTCTGCGTCACCAGAGGATTCACAAAGCAGAGAGTGGGATTGGTCGCGCATGGAAGGCCCTCAGTACCACCCAGTGGGTCCGCTGCGGGGCTTGTATTCCAGTTGCGATAGGTGACCGTTTGGCCGTTGGCCAAAGTTACGGTGCTGAACGGCGCCGGCAGCAGATTGGTATCGATTGCGACCGGCAGTCTCTGCGTATGGGTATAGATTCCGCTCAGCGAAATCGAGAGCCCGCGTCCGAGCTCGCGTTCAATTCCAAAAGAAGCCTGGTGCGCGATCGGGGGGCGGTAGCCCGGTTGGTTCACGAAAACAACCTGCAGCGGAGAGAGTATTCCGCTATTCGTAACGTTGATGCCAAACGGGGCTACCGCAGCGGGCGTGATGCAGGCAGCATTGCCTGGGTTTGGGGCGGTGCACTGGATCAAGCCCTGGGCAAAGAGTGTCTGGAAAACCACGGGCGCGGTTTTCAAGCCGGGGAGACCGGTCGGAGTAATCGGATCGACATAAATAGAAATTTCGCGGTTGCAAGGGCTGCTGCTGTTGCCCGGGAATAGGGGGGCCACCCCACAGATCGCGGTCAGGTTTGCGACCTGTGGGGCGGGTGGGCTGTTCTCAACTGCGGACTTATTCTTGTTCACAACCCCCAGGCTCAGATCGACGTCGGGGATTTGGACATCCACCGGGCCGTAGAAGATCCCGTATCCTCCCCGGATCACGGTCTTGTGGTCCTTGAAGGGGTCCCACGCGAAAGAAACTCGGGGGGCGAAATCCTTCTTATAGGTGGTCAACGGGGCGAATTGCGTTTCCAGTTCGTAACGCAGGCCGTAGTTCAAAGTGAAGTTTGACGCTATCTGCCACGAATCCTGCGCGTAGAAGGCAGTCAGGGGCCGAGTGTAATACGGGTATGTCGGATTTCCGAAACCCTGCTGGTAAACCTGAGGCAGCCCGAGCGATGCTGATTGCAGTGGGTTGACGGTTGTAGTTGCCAGCTCTGGACTGATCAAACCTCCGGGGAGCGAACCGAACACAAAGCGGCCGGGGAAAAAAGTGTGCGATTCGGTGTGATTGCCGCGCAGCAGTTCGTAGCCGCCGAACTTAAGCGTGTGATGGCCGCGGATCAGGGTGAAATTGTCGGCGAATTCGTAGCGACGCAGAATGCTGATACTGGGCAAGAAAATATTTGTTCCCAGATTATTGATGAAGCTGGGAATCTGGAGTCCCACCTGTCCCGGCTCGTTAGGAATCACGTTGAAGCTGTTGTAATCCCACTGCACCCGGGCCTCGTTCTGTGCGGTTGCACTGACTTGGTGATACCAGGCGGCTTGCAGATTGTTGTCGTAGGTATGGATGGAACTTCCTGCCGAAAAAGCGGTCAGAGACTGCACATCCGGCGACTCCTCCAGATCGTGTCCATACCGGTAAGTAACAGAGGTCTCGTTGTTCACGTTAAAGCGGTGATCTAAACGGGCTGACCCCTGGTATTCGCGCGAGTCATAAGGAAAAAGTCCGCCTTGGGTCTCAAACTGGTTTACCAGAAAGGCATTCAGAGCGGCCTGGCCCGGGGTAACAAAAAGGTTCGGACCGGGATTTGGGTTTACCGTCAAAATGCTCTGGAGAGCGAAGGCGCAAATATTCCCTGGCAGGATTACGCCGGTGAAGCACGTTACGGGTGCCGGGGAACTCGCAAGCCCTGCAATAATGGCATCTTGCGCCGCTGTCGGACGAAAGATGTCGGTGTTCGTCAAAATCGGAACCGCGTTTTGCGCATTCTGCCGCAAGCCTTCGAAGCCAACAAACAGAAATGTCTTGTCTCTCTTGATAGGGAAACCAAGCGTTCCGCCGAATTGCTGGCGAGTCAAAGAATCCTTAATCGGCGAACCTACCGAGTCGGGGTTGGCAGGATTGAAGGTCTGGCCGGGTTGCAATGCCTGGCTGAAGGAAAATGGATTCGCCGCGTCCAGCGCATCGTCACGGAAAAAACCAAAGAGGGTGCCATGCACGTTGTTGGTGCCGGACTTAGTCACAATATTGATCGACGCACCGGTGGCTGACCCCAGGTCCGCGCCGTAATTGCTGCGATTGATTTGGAATTCCTGAACCGTGTCCTGGCTTACTGTTAGGCGCTGGCCACCGCTATCGCCTGAGGTCTCACCGCCGTCCACCGTTATGCTGTTTCCTCTACCATTGCTGCCGTAGAAGGACAACCCACTCTGGGGTGTTTGCTTGACTCTGAAATCCTGGTCCCCTGCCAGTCTGGTAGAATCGGACACTCCCGGCGCAAGCAACGTAAATGTAAGGTAATCGCGGCGGTCAACCGGCAGGTCGGCGATGTACTGCTGTGTGATCGTATCCGCTTGGCTCCCCCGCTCAGTTTCCACTACGGGCGGTTGGTCGGTCACTTCGACAACCGTCGCCACCTGTGAAGGTTTCAACTTGAAATCAGAGATGACCGTCTGCCCGACGGCGAGAGTAACGCCTTTTCTAATTTCAGTGGCGAACCCCGGCATTTGCGCGCTGATGTCGTAAGTGGCCGGCGACAGCCCTGGAACTCGGAACTGTCCCGTGCTATTGGTCGTGGCCGTGCGCTGCAGACCGGTCTGGGCATCTACAACATTGACAGTAGCCTTGAGCACCGCAGCGCCAGCAGAGTCGGTTACAATCCCTGTGATTTCTCCCGACGTGCCCACGCCTTGTCCGTGGACCATTAACGTTGCCAGCAGGAAGCACACAATTACATATGGGTGTGATTTCATGGGATTGTTCCGCCTCCAGAAAGGGGCCCAGTAGCATGAAGACGCGCGACCATCCAAACTGCTCTTTTCGAAAATCATATTCCCCCTGCCTCGGACTTGCCTGAATCACAACAAGAATCCCTCTCGGCCGACAGTATGCAGTCGTATTGCTTCAATTTGCGGAAGGCCTTTCGGGCCGCATTGTTTGGGTCTAGAATTTGTATTGTTGGGATCAGCTGATGAGAGCAAGAAACTCCCCACGCTCGTGCCGTTTCAGAGCGTCGCATCATCATGATTGGCGCGAGCGTATCCGCGTTCCCGAAATTCATCAAATGAATTGTTTTGATGATGCTGTATGCCTATTGGGAATGTTGCTTCCCAGGTTACCTTTCACCTTGATATGGCTCGCGACCTTGCCGTTGTCGGGCGGTCTCTTCGCCAGCATGGGACAAAAGAAATCCCAGTATTTCCTTGTGTGCGGCTTGGGTCTGATCGGTGAGAAACAAGTGACTCGCGTGCTCCAGCAGGATGAGCTTTGCGCCGGGAATCCGTCCAGCGATCAACTCCCCATTGCCCGGAGGCACCAGAGCGTCCGATTTTCCATGGATGACCAGTGTCGGTGCTGCAATCTCGGCGATTCGAGTATAGCTCTCCCACGCCAGAATCCCTTGCAGTTGTGCCATGTAACCTGCGTGCGAGGGAAGCCAACGCCGGCGCAGGTTGAGATCTTCTTCGATTTTCTCGCGCGGTGTGCCGGCGTCGTAGATGTAGGGAAGCATGGCTTCACGGGCTTGTTCCAGCGTCATGCCGCGCGCCATCAGTATGTCAGCCACCTTGCTCTCAGCGCGCACCGCAGACTGGCCGCCAGGTGACGTGCAGCCCAGAATCAGAGAGCGAGTCCTCGCTGGATATTGCAACGCGAATTCCTGTGCAATCATGCCACCCATGGAGACGCCGAAAATGTGGGCGTTGGGAATGCCGGCGGCATCCAGCACCGCAGCCGCGTCCGATGCCATGGTGGCAATCGAATATGGCCCTGGGGGCACATCGCTCAGTCCCACGCCTCGATTGTCAAAGGTTACCGTGCGAAACTGTTGCGACAGCACCGGGCGTGTCCGATGCCACAGGTTCGACGGATACCCGAGGCCTATGATCAGAAGCACCGGAGCTCCCTGGCCTTGTTCGTCCCAATAAAGCTTGGTTCCTTTGTTCTCGACGAATGCCATTAGACCTTCCGTCCGTCAGGCGATATACCGGTCGCTCGCCAGCAGACGTCTCGCAATCTGGCGCCGGAGTGCGATCGCATTCACCGGATCGTGATTAGCGTAGTCACGCAAACGAGAAAGATTCCGTCGCAGCTCCTCGCCTTGGTCACATCCGCTGAGTACCGTCCTCGAGGAAAGTTCGACCCTGGAGATGGCATCGCGCAAGTACACGGCGCAGGCGTCCGCCGCATTGACTCCGGCACCAGCCGCCGCCAGTTTCCGGCTGCGCAACAGACTCGACTCCATGGCAAACACTTCCATGATGATGTCGGACAGGTTCATGACGATCTCCTGCTGTTGTTCGAGCTGCGCACCATAATTCTGGTGCGCCACTCCCAGCGTCAGCAGTGCGATCCTTTTCGCGTTGTGAACCAAGCCTAGGTCGGCGTCGACGGATTCTCCGCCGGCTGGTGGCTCGGTTTGCTCCACGACGGCGCGGGCAGCCTCGAACAGAGGCAGTTGTCCGCGGGCAGCGCGCTTCAACGGCATGCCTGTGATTACCAACCGATTAATTTCGCTGGTGCCTTCAAAAAGACGGTTAATCCGCGAATCGCGGTAGGCGCGCTCCACCGCGTAGTCTTGATGGTAGCCATACCCGCCGTGGATCTGAACTCCTTCATCGACCACGTAATCCAGCATCTCGGCGGCGTAAACTTTGACCATCGAGCATTCCGCGGCAAACTCCTCAATGGCCTTGAGCTCCTGGGTGGAACCGGCTTCTTGCGCCGTGTGCATTTGACTCTCAATGAGTCCCACCACTCGCCAGGCCATAGACTCCGCCACAAAAATGCGAATTGCCATTTCCGCCACCTTGTGCTGAATCGCGCCGAACTCGCCGATCGCGGAACCGAATGCCTTGCGCTGCTTGGCGTACTTGAGACAAATTGCTAGCACATTTTTCGCAGCTCCGACCAGGGCTGGACCCAGTTTCAATCGTCCAATGTTCAGGATGTTGAATGCGATTACGTGCCCGCGACCAATTTCTCCAAGCACATTTTCCACCGGCACCGGAACATTGTCCAAATAGACGGCCGTAGTGGAGCTGCCCGTGATGCCCATCTTGTGTTCTTCTGCCCCGCTGCTCACACCGGGGAAGTTCCGTTCGACCAGAAAGGCGGTGAACTTCTCTCCTCCAACTTTGGCAAACACTGTGAATAGGTCAGCCGCGCCGCCATTCGTGATCCACATTTTCTGGCCATTCAGCAAGTAGTGTTTTCCATCGGGCGCGAGATCTGCGCGCGTGCGCGCCGCCAGCGCATCCGATCCGGCCAAGGGCTCAGTGAGCGCATAGGCGGCGAGCATCTCGACTTTGGCCAGCTTCGGCAAATACTTCCGCTTTTGCTGCTCATTTCCGAAGTAGACGATCGGCAGCGTGCCGATGCCCGTATGCGCCGAGTGCCAACCTCCGTACGATCCGTCCCGTCCCATGCGTTCGGCCGTCACCATCAGCGACGGTAAATCCATTGCCATTCCGCCATATTCTTCCGGGATCGCCATTGCGGTCAGACCCAGATCTACCGATTTCCGCAGTATTGCCATTGCAACGCCCGGCTTCTTTTCGCGGATCGCCGGCAGATTCGGTCCCACTTCGTTGGCCCAAAATTCGTCGACCATGCGACCGACGGCGAGATGTTCCTCGCTCAGATCTTCGGGCGTAAAAATGTCCTGAGGTGTCGACTCTTCGATCAGGAATGCAGTTCCCTTCGTTGTCTTGTTCGGAATGTCTGTTAATGTCGTCATGAAATACTCCTATGCCACCTTTTGAAATTGAGAATTTGAATTCTTTGAAAAAATGCGAAGGACGCGAATTCCCTGCGACAGATTGGTTCGTCGTCACGCAGGACCGTATCCAGAAATTTGCCGAGGTCACTGAGGACCGGCAGTGGATTCACCTCGACCCGGAACGTACCCAGCGCCAATCGCGCTTCGCCGGCAGCATCGCCCATGGTTTTCTGAGCCTGTCGTTGCTGAGTTACTTTGTCAGACAGGCAATTCATATCCGCTCCGGCGTCGTGATGAGCGTTAACTACGGCCTGAATAAGGTTCGTTTTCCCTCGGCTGTTCGCGCCGGCTCGCCGGTTCGCGCCCGCGTCACCCTGCTTTCGGCGAAGGAGTCGCCCGAGTTTGTCGACGCCTCTTTCCTCATCCACCTCGAGAGTCGATCCTCGAGCAAGCCCTGCTGTGTCGCCGAATGGCTGGTCCGCTATTATCGGCAATGACCTGGCGCTCATATCCTTCCGCTTTCCGCGCAATGCCATGAAGCGCGCAACAATGTATGGATTCTTGCAGGCATGGCCGCGAAGCGAGCGTCTTGCGTCAATCCCTGGGCATAGCGGTAATAGATTTGCTGAAGAATGACGGCGACTTTGAAGCGGGCAAACGCTAGATAGAAGCTCATGTCGCCGGGGTCGCGGCCGGTCGCGGTGGCATAGCGATTTACCAACTGCGCCCGCGTCAGTGTGCCCGGCAGCGTGGTCGGCCCGCAGCGAATTTCCTGGAGCTCTTCCGGATCCTGCGGATCGGTCCAATATGCGAGTGCGGTTCCCAGGTCCGTCAGCGGGTCCCCTAGCGTACACATCTCCCAATCCAGAACACCCACGATCTCGGTCGCGCCGCCGGGATCGAGCACGACATTGTCATACTTGTAGTCGTTGTGAATAAGCGCCGTCTCATGGCTGAGCGGAATTCGTTCGGTGAGCCATCCAGTAATACGTTCCACTTCCGGAAGTTGGTGCGTTTTGGAATTGTAGTAGCGCTCGATCCAGCCCTTGATCTGTCGCTCCAGATAGCCTTGCGGTTTACCCAACTCAGCCAAGCCGACCGCAACGTAGTCCAGACGATGCAGCTGCGCCAGATTATCGAGAAACGCTTCGCTCAGTCGTCGCGCGGTGTCTGGCCGAAACGCCACGCTGGCAGGGGGATCGCGGCGCAGGATCAATCCGTGAATCGGCTCCATGATGTAGAAGGGCGTATTGAGTATAGACAGATCGTCGCAATAGAGCAGCGCCTTTGGCGCGACCGAGTATGTGGTGTGCAGTTTCGATAGCACGCGATATTCGCGCGCCATGTCATGGGCGGACGGAACCTTGCTGCCAAAGGGCGGCCGCCGCAGCACGACTTCCCGATTCCCAAATCGCAGGAGATACGTCAGATTGGAGTGCCCGCTGGGAAATTGTTCAATGGAGACCGGTCCGCTGTGGCCGAAGTGCTCCAGCAAGAACGGTTGCAGACGGGCCAGATCGAGTTCTTCCCCTGCCCTCACTGTACCCGCTTGATCGCAAACCGTCACCATGCTTGCAATTCCTCGATCGGGCTTTCAGATCCTATGCGACCGCTAGCTGCTCCTTGTCGAACTCGGCAAACGTCTTACCCGCTTCCGCCAACCGTTGCAGCAGAGGAGCCGGGGCCCAGAGTTCTCCGTGCTGCCGGTGGAATCCGCAAATGTACCGGTAAACTTTCTGCAATCCCACCGTGTCGGCATACCACATCGGCCCACCCCGGTAGGCGGGAAATCCGTAGCCGTTGAGATAGATGATGTCGATGTCAACCGCCCGCAGCGCGTATCCTTCTTCGAGAATCCGCGCTCCCTCATTCACGAGCGCATAGATGCAACGGTCGACGATCTCCGCGGCGGAAATCTGCCGCTGCGGGATCCCTGCGTCCGCGCTCCATTTTCGCAACCGCGCGGTCACCTCAGGATCTGCGCTCGCACGACGGTTGTCGTCGTACTGGTACCACCCCTTTAGAGTTTTCTGGCCATACCGCCCCAGTTCGCAGAGGCGGTCCTCCGCGAACGGCTGACGGACTCCGGGCTTTTCCAGATGGCGGTACTCCTTGCGAATGCGCCAGCCCACATCGAGACCCGCCAGGTCGCCTGTCGCCAACGGTCCCATCGCATTGCCGAATTCGACAAGCGCCTGGTCCACCCTTTCCACGTCTGCCCCTTCTTCGACTAGGAATTGCGCTTCCCGACGATATGGTCCAAACATACGGTTGCCTACAAAGCCGCGGCAGTTTCCTACCAGCACGCCGATCTTCCCCAGCTTCTTAGACAGTTGCATGCACGACGCGATCACTTCTTTGCTCGACTTCTTTCCGCGTACAATCTCGAGCAACCGCATCACATTGGCCGGACTAAAAAAGTGCGTTCCGATCACCGCTTCCGGCCGCGAGGTGGCCCCGGCGATTTCATCGATATTGAGTGTCGAAGTGTTGCTCGCCAGAATCGCTCCTGGCCGGCAGGCGCGGTTCAGCTCTGCAAACACGGTCTTCTTCAGCGCCATGCCCTCGAAAACTGCCTCCACCACCATATCGACCTCGGAGAAAGCATCGTAGTTGAGCGCTGGCGTAATCAGCCGCAGGCGTTCGTCCACGAATGCCTGAGTAAAACGTGCACGCTGTACTGAACCCGCGTAGTTCTTCCGGATTTTGCTCATGCCCAGTTCGAGTGCCGCAGCATCCACGTCCTTCAGCAAAACCGGAATGCCCGCGTTGGCAAAGACCATCGCGATCCCGCCGCCCATCGTTCCGGAGCCGACGACCGCTACGCGGTTCACCGGGATTACGGGAGTTTCCTTGGGAACGTCGGGAATCTTCGCCACCTCCCTCTCGCCAAAGAAAACATGGATGAGTGCTTTGGATTGATCAGAGAAAAGGCATTCGGCAAAAAGTTTGGCCTCGGCCTGGCAACCTTGTTCGAAGGATAATTTGGTTGCCACCTCCACCGCATCGATCGCGGTCAGAGCAGCTTTCATCCCTCGTTGTTTCTTGCCTGCTACGTCGCGCGCCGCGGCAAAAATCGGCGCGTTCTCCGTAGCCGTTCCCAACTTCTCCGTTCGATCTCGCGTTTTGGGTGCGGACTTGTCAGCGATCTCGCGGGCGAAAGCCACCGCCCCGGCGAGCAAGTCGCCCTCGACCAACCGCTCGATCAATCCAAGAGCGGCAGCTTCCCGCGCGGGAACTGGCTTGCCCTCGGCGCACATCTCCACCGCCTTGGCTACACCGACCAGGCGCGGCAGACGTTGCGTCCCGCCAGCTCCGGGAATAATTCCGAGCTTCACCTCCGGCTGACCCACCTGCGCCGTGGGCGACGCGATCCTATAATGGCCGGCCATGGCCAGTTCCAGTCCACCCCCAAACGCAGTCCCGTGAATCGCCATCACCACCGGCTTGCCACTGTCTTCAATATGAAGGAGAAGCGGTAGCAGACTTCTACGGGGCAAAGCTCCCGACGTCATCTTGCCGAATTCCTTGATGTCCGCGCCAGCGACAAAAGTGCGGCCGCCGCCGATCACCACGGCTGCCCTGATTGCAGGATCGCGATTTATCTCGTCGATTGCCGCCCAGATCCCCTCCGGCACGCCGGGACTGAGAGCGTTCACCGGCGGGTTGTCGATGATAATAACCGCGACGTCGTTATCGTTAGTTACTTTCAAGAGGCTGTTCATATTGCTGTCGAACTCCTACACTCGCTGGGAACAGATCACATCTTGGCGCAGTCAATCATCCGACCGCATCGTTAGTGGGCGACTTTGATACTTCGCGCGCAACTCTCTCTTCAGGATCTTGCCCGTCGCAGTCTTGGGCAAGCCCTCGCAAAACTCAATCGATTGCGGACACTTGTAATGAGCCAGTCGCGATCGGCAAAACTCGATTAATTCTGATTCGCTGAGCTTGCATCCCGTTTTCGCCACTATCACCGCCTTCGGCACCTCGCCCCATTTCTCATCGATGATCGGGATCACCGCGGCCTCATAAACAAAAGGGTGGGCTAGCAACACTTTTTCAACGTCGATCGACGAAATATTCTCTCCGCCGCTCACGATAACGTCCTTCTTGCGATCCACGATCCGGATGTACCCGTTCTCCTCGATCACAGCCATGTCGCCGGTGTGAAACCATCCTCCTCGCAAAGCTTCGGCCGTGGCTTCCGGCTGCTGCCAGTAGCCCGTCATCACGCCGTCGCTGCGGGCAATGATTTCTCCCATCGTCACTCCGTCGCGCGGCACATCGTTGTCTTCAGCGTTCACCACTCGAAGTTCACATCCCGGAAAGGCATAGCCGGTCATGGACTGCACCACGTACCGCTCCTCGGGCGCGCACTGCATGTCGGGTTTGAGTTCAGCGGTGGACAACGAGGGTGCACATTCCGTCAGCCCGTATCCGGAAAAACATTTAAAACCCAGCTTCGTCTCGACTTCGCGGATCAGAGTCGGAGAAGATGCAGCCCCGCCGATCACCGACCACTGCACGCTGCTCAGGTCGTACTTGGAGCGCGCTGGCGAGTTCACGAGGGCAGCGGCCATCATTGGAACCAGGCTTAGCTCGCTCACCCGCTCCCGCTCGACCAACCGGAACACTTCCTCCGGCACGAAGCGCGGAAGCATGACATGGGTTCCTCCCATGAATGTGACGGTATGAGCTGCTCCCCAGCCGTTGGCGTGAAATAAAGGGATCGTGTGCAGCAGCACGTCTTCAAAGCGGGTGTGATGGTGTAAGGCGATGTTCATCGCATACAGATATACGTTCCGATGCGTAAGCATCACACCCTTCGGGTTGGCGCTGGTTCCGCTAGTGTAGAAAAGTTCTGCCAGGGAGTTTTCATCAAACGCCATCAGTTCTCCGCGGTAGGGCGTAGCAGAGAGCAGCATCTGCTCGTAGGTCTGATTGGAGAGCCATGCCGCGTCCGGCGCCCCGTCCAGTTGACGGAACGAGTGCACCGTGCGCAGGTTCCGCCGGAAACAATCCACGAGACCAACAAACTCTTCTTCCAGGAACAGCACTGACGCCCCTGAATCGTTCAGGATGTAGGCAAGCTCGGATGCTGCTAAGCGAATATTGAGAGGAAGCAAAACGCACCCTGCTTCGAGAACTCCAAAGTAGGCTTCGAGCAGTCGATGGCAGTTCAGACTGAGAAACGCCACCCGATCGCCTGCCTTCAATCCGGCTCCGCGCAACGCACCCGCGAGACGCCCCACACGATCGCCAAACTCGGCATAGCTAAATCGCCGATCCTGACACACCACCGCCGTTTTTCGGGGAAACTGCAGTTCTGAGTAGCGAAGGAAGCGCACTGGCGTCAGGGGAATATTCATGAAAGTCTTACCAGGCGGTCTGGCCTCCATCGACGACCAGCACGTGCCCGGTTACGTAGGCCGAGGCGTCCGAGGCCAGGAAGACCGCCGAGCCTTTCAAGTCGTGATCGCCGCCGAAACGCCCCAGTGGAATCTTCTCCAGCAGCGAATCTTTGCGGTGCTCGATGATCCATTCCGACATGTGCGTCGGGAACCATCCCGGAGCGATGGCATTGACTTGGATGTTATGCGGTGCCCACTTGCACGCCAGATCCTTGGTGAATGCGATCACTCCGCCTTTGCTTGCGTGGTAACCGATTGCCTGCAGCTCCGTCGACGCACCGCCCAAACCAGCTACCGATGCGATGTTGATGATCTTGCCCGATCGCTGCGCAACCATGGGCTTCCCGACCGCCTGGCAAAACAGGAACGTGCCGGTCAAGTTGGTGGAGAGCACTTTGTCCCACTGCTCCAGCGTCATTTCTTCTACCGGAGCTCCCCACGACACGCCGGCATTGTTGACCAGTATGTCGAGGCGGCCGAACTTTGCGAGCGTCGCATCCACGACCTGCTGAATCGCCGCCCGGTTTTTTACGTCGCACTCCAACGCAAGCGTTTGAACGTCCAGGCTGCGCAACGCTTCTGCCGCTTCCTCGCAGCGCTCCTTCTTGCGGGCGCAAAGCACCAGATTCGTCCCCATCTCCGCCAGACCCTTGGCCATCTGGAGTCCCAGCCCCATCGATCCACCCGAAACAATCGCCACGCGACCGGTTAGATCGAAAAGCTGTTTGACATTCACGGCGGAACGGCCTTTCCGGGCGACTAACGGTTAAGCAAAAACGATAGTTAGTATCATATTATGGTCGCTAACGTCAACACGCCTCGATTGTTCACGGGCTGCGTGAACGCGATCAACTTGGGCACTACTCGCGCAGGCGAAGCACGGCCCGCCCCGAGACCGCGCCACGGCTCAATTCCACTAATATCTGTTGGACGTCGGCGAGCGGACGCGTAGTTACCTGGCAATGGACGGTCCCGGCTGCCCCCATCGCCAGAACCTCGCGCAGATCTTCTCTCGTGCCTACGGCGGAGGCTTTGATCTGAATCTCGCCAGCGGCCATCAGAATCGGCGGAAATGAGATATCCACAGCGGGCAATCCCACTGCCAGCAGAGTCCCAGTCGGCCGCACGCAATAGAAGGCTAGGTCGTACGCGGACTTTGCCGCCGAGGTGACCAGGGCAACGTGCACTCCCCCAGAACTGCGCAATTCCTTCACCACGTCGCTCGTCGCGGCGTTCAATGTTCGGACAGCACCCAATATCTTAGCCAACGCGAGTTTCTCTTCGGAGATGTCGATCGCGGTCACTTCGGCTCCCGCTGCTCGGCCAATTTGGACAGCAATATGGCCCAGTCCACCCACGCCGAAAACCGCCAACCGCTGCCCGGCGCGAGTCTTAGCCTGCTTCAGAGCGCGATGCACCGTGACGCCTGCACAAAGCAGGGGCGCCGCTTGCTCGGAAGAGAGCGTTTCAGGAATCTTCACCACGTGGCTGGCGGGAGCCTTCGCATATTCCGCATATCCCCCATTCACCATGACGCCTGTGATGCGTTGACGGGCACACAGATTCTCGTTGCCTTCGCGGCAAAACTCACATTGCCCGCATGTCCACTGTACCCACGGCACCCCGACTCGTTCTCCCAACTGCACACTCTGGACCGCCGCGCCGCGCTCCACCACCCGGCCCACAATCTCGTGTCCGAGAATTAGGGGCTTCTTTACAATGCCGGCCAGTTGCGTCCAATCGCCATTGGCCACGTGCAGATCGGAATGGCACACGCCGCAAACCTCAACCTCGATCAAGACCTCGTCCGTGCCGGTTTCTGGGCGAGCTACTTCCTCCAGTGATAATGGTGTCTTGAATGTATGTAGAACGGCGGCCTTCATCTCGTTTCCCTTCTAACTAGCGTGCCCCACTATTAAAGACGTGTTGATGCGATCGCAAAGACCTTATGGCCGGATGCCGCGCAAGAAAAATTCCACTCCACTACGCACCCGGTTCGTCAGTTTGTGGGGCCCGGTCAGATCCACCGCCCATTGCCGCACCACCGTGTTGTAGAGCCCTTCCATGAACTCCGCCAGGTGCACGACCGGAAATGCGCGCGTCACTTCGCCACGCTTCTGCCCCTGTGTGAGAATTTCCCGCAGCAGACTGGCGGCAGCCTCTTCGTGCCCCCGCAGCCCTGCGGATCGCACGGGATCCATGGCGCCCGACAACACTACCGCCTGCCAAAGCTGGCGGTCAGCTTCCACCTCCTGCGCCATAGTCAGGTACAGCCGCCGCAACCGCTCGTCCGTCCGTGCCTTGCTCGAAAGCTCCGAACGCAGCCTCTCGCATATACAGGCATACCCGCGTTCTCCCACCTCGCGCAGAACGGCGTCTTTGCTTGGAAAATAACGGAAAAAGGTCGGCTGACTGATTTCGAGCATTTGCACAATATCATCGATTCGGGTGTTTTCGTATCCGCGCTTGCGAAATAGCTTGATCGACGTATCGACAATTTGACGCCGCAAACGCGCCTTCTTTCGCTCCCGAAGCCCAGCCTCAGGTTGCTCCCTAATTGTTTCTGCGGCCGCTCTCCGTGTCGCGAGCGCACCCGGCATGGTTTCTTCCTCCTGTATCGAATACCGGACTCTCTCCAAACCGCTGTCTCTAAAATATGAGAGCAAATAGCGACTAACGTCAAGCATCATCATGGCATGGCTGATACCCTACATCCAATCAATCAATGAACGGGCGAGGACCGGGGGCGGCGACCGAAGCCAGCAAGTTATGTCATAAACTTACTTGCACCGGGCAAAACAAAAACGCCATCCAGAGACTCGGATGGCGTTGCAATCTTACGAGTCGGTTCGTTAGTCGGCTGCGGCGTGCGCCTTGGCCGCCACGCTCTCCGTGCCAATTCGCATCCCGTAGAATGAGCGGTAGACGAAGAAGAACGAAATCACAAAAAAGACAACTGCGAGCAGATTGGTTAGGCCCGCATTGGTCTCCGTCAGCTTCACTGCCAACTCCACTGCCAGCAATCCGAACAGCGTTGTGAACTTGATCACCGGATTCAACGCCACCGACGACGTATCTTTAAACGGATCGCCCACCGTATCGCCGACCACAGTGGCGTCGTGCAGCGGCGTACCTTTCTGTTTGTATTCGACTTCCACAATCTTCTTAGCGTTGTCCCAAGCGCCGCCAGCGTTTGCCATGAAAATCGCCTGATACAAACCGAATATCGCGATCGAGATCAAATATCCAATGAAAAGGAACGGCTCTATGAACGCGAACGACAGCGTGGCGAAAAACACGGCAATGAAGATGTTCAACATACCCTTCTGCGCATACTTGGTACAGATCTCCACGACCTTCTTGCTGTCGGCCACCGAAGCCTTGGTAACCCCTTCCAGCTTGATGTTCGCCTTGATGAACTCCACCGCCCGGTATGCCCCAGTGCTCACTGCCTGGGTGGACGCGCCCGTGAACCAGTAAATAACCGCACCCCCGCTGATCAAACCCAACAAGAACGGCGCATGCAGCAGCGACAATTTCTCCACATTCTGCGTCAGCCCATTGGTCAGAGCCATAATAATGGAGAAGGTCATCGTGGTCGCACCCACAACCGCCGTCCCAATCAGAACTGGCTTTGCAGTAGCCTTGAACGTGTTTCCCGCTCCGTCGTTCTCCTCCAACATGTGCTTGGCGCGCTCGAAGTTGACATTGAAGTTGTAGTTCTTCTTGAGTTCGCTTTCGATATTGGGTTCTTGTTCAATCAGCGACAGCTCATAGACAGATTGCGCGTTGTCCGTCACCGGGCCATAAGAGTCAACCGCGATCGTCACCGGCCCCATCCCCAGGAAGCCAAACGCGACCAATCCGAAGGCAAACACAGGAGCCGCGATCATCGTGGCAGCCGCAGCCAATCCCATGGTGCTCATGTAATATCCAACAGACATCAAAAACACCATCGACAACCCCAAGTAGTAGCCGCTGAAATTTCCAGCCACAAAGCCCGCCAGAATTCCCAGCGACGCGCCACCTTCTTCCGCCGAGGCTACGATCTCCCTAACATGCCGCGACTCGGTCGACGTGAACACTTTCACGAGCTCTGGAATCAGAGCCCCCGCCAGCGTCCCGCAGGAGATGATGGTGGCCAGCTTCCACCACTGCGTGGTATCGCCGCCAATATCAGGAACGATGAGGGCGGAAACTATGTAGGTCAAAACGATCGAAACCACCGACGTGACCCAGACTAGCGACGTCAACGGGGCCTCGAAATTCATCGCATCCGCGTTAGCAAAGCGAGACCGGGCGACTGCGCTGTTGAGGAAGTACGCGCCCGCGCTCGAAACCAGCATCATAATGCGCATAACGAAGATCCAAACCAGCAACTGCACCTGCACCGTTGGATTTTTTACTCCGAGCAGAATGAAGGTGATCAGCGCCACGCCGGTGACCCCGTAAGTCTCAAATCCATCGGCCGAAGGGCCGACTGAGTCACCCGCATTGTCACCGGTGCAGTCGGCGATCACGCCTGGATTGCGCGCGTCATCTTCCTTAATCTTGAACACGATCTTCATCAGATCGGACCCAATGTCCGCGATCTTGGTGAAGATCCCGCCCGCAATCCGCAGCGCAGCCGCTCCCAGCGATTCGCCGATAGCAAATCCGATGAAGCAAGGGCCAGCGTAATCTCCAGGAACAAACAGCAGAATAAAAAGCATGATCAGCAGTTCGACGCTGATCAGCATCATTCCGATACTCATGCCAGCCTGCAGCGGAATGCTGTAAATGGGGTACGGCTTGCCGCGCAAGCCAGCGAACGCCGTACGCGAGTTAGCAAATGTGTTCACCCGAATGCCGAACCATGCCACCCCGAAGCTACCCGCAATTCCCACGAGACTGAATGCGAGAATGATGGGCAGGGTGGTCATGACCGGTTTTCCCGGCACCGGCGACAGCACACCGAAATAAAGAACGATCACCACCGCGATGAAGATCCACAGCAGCAGCAAAAACTTGCCCTGCGTGATCAGGTAAGTCTTGCAAGTCTCGTAGATCAGCTCGGAAATCTCCAGCATGGCTCGATGCACCGGAAGATTTTTCAGCCGCATGTAAATCGCCAGCCCAAAGCCCAGGCCCGCAACGCAGAACAGAATTCCGATCATCAGCAAGTTGTGGCCGTCAATGCCCAGGAATGAAACCGAAGAAAGATCGGGAAGTTTCAGGCCAGCCTCGCCGCCCACTTCCGAAGCAGGTTGGGCCAAAGCCGCGGACGCGCCTAGAATTACAACCGCCAAAATAGATGCCACAACAATCGCCCGACTCCGGGCGACACGACATCCTCGGGACGCAAGATCGGCGAGCCAAGTGCGCATAGGAAAGCCTCCACTCATTGAGAACAATATATAAGGATGACTACGGATTCAGGTCCTTGACCGGCACACAGTTCCTCACGCTCTGCGTAAGAAGGTGCATGGCCGGAATTCCGAACACGCTTCCACTGCAGGACTTGAACAGGGATGCTGAGCTTGGCCGCGTCGGATGTTCACTGGGCCGCGGGCAGGGAAGTGCTCACCCCAAAACCGTTGGCACAAGACCAATTTTTATAACACGTTAGGGGGATCAGGTCAATCCATCGTGGGAACTACTTACCAAATATGCCGAATGCTCCCAGTACTTGATAGCTACTGTTCCAACCGGATCCCATATTATTTGAGAACGTTCCCTGCAGGCCGGAAAAGTTATTGTTCCAGACGTCATACGTGTCTGTGAACTTTTTCTGGGGGCTCAGTACCACCCAATATAATTTGCCCTTCCGGACCTTGATTCCTTGGGCATACCTTGCCGTCTGCAGCGTGCAGCAACTCCCAAACACTGGCAGGCCGGAGAAATGCCAAGTGTGAAGCACCTTCCCAGGAATTCCGTTGTTATCCTGATTCAGACTGACAACCAGGGTATTCGTGCCTTGGACATGCGTCGCACCCACTTGAATCTCGGTGACGATATGGTCAGCCTTCGGCCGGAAACCGCACCCCACCGACTGCGGCCAAGGCTGTCCCGCATCGGGTCCCAGAATGCCATCGCCTGCAATTGCGTTGTAAACGTTTTTGTCCCTTCCGAGGTTGCTGTAGATGGTAATCAGCTTCGAGGACGGAGGAACCGCGGGCGTGAAAATCTGCGACGGAGCCCGCAGCAGCAGCGTGTTTCTTCCTCCATTGATCGCGATTACTCCATCTTTGCTCGCCTGCGCCCAAACCGCTAAGTTCGCGAACACCAACATTCCCAGGCAAATGAATCCTCCGGACAGCCTTCTTTTCCTCATCGTTTCCTCAATCTCAATGAATTAGGAGCGGCCAGACGTTCAAAGCCGCTGCCGCTGGCATTCTACCTGCAAACCTTTATTCGCACGCGGTTCGGCCTCCGGAATCGATTGTCCACTTCAAACGAAACGGATAGATTTCGGGCGGAGCAACCCCTGGGCACAAAATATCCCGCAACTCAAAAAATCAGTTTCATTGCCAGTTGCACCTGCCTCGGAGAATAAGCATTAACGGCCTGTAGAGGGTTTTTGGGAACCTGAAAATGACCGGGATAGTAATTGATTCCGAGTTCGTTGCTGATTTTCACGAAGTACGCCGTATCCGCCTGCAAGCCGTTTTCGGTGATCAGCACGCGTTTGTTATCGCGATTCAGCAGATTGAAGGATTCTACGACCAGGTCCAGCTTCAGGCGATCGCGAACAAACAAGCGCCGAGTCAGGCGGGCGTCGGTGGTCGCGTAGTCGGGTCCGATAAACGAATCGCGCCCCGCACCCGGAAGACGGTCATTGGTATCGTTGCCATCTTGATTGGGATCTCCCGAAACCATCACGTTCTCAGGTCGTCCGCTCCCGAAGGTCAGGACTCCGGCCAGCTTCCAGTCGTTGAATAGCTTGACCATGAGAGGCTGGTCGCGACCGAAAGGCTTCGGATCGGCGATCCAGGCAAACATCAGGCGATGACGCTGATCGGTGACGCTGAGTCCCTGTTCGGCGGCGGTGTTGTAGGAATTCTGGACTACCGCGGGTTGGCCGGCGACCAGCGCGTCCTGGCCATCGTCAATAGCCTTGGCGAAGGTGTAGGCGAGGCGAAAGTAGAGCCCGTTGGTCATCTGGCGGTGAATGGAGAATGTCATCCCGTTGTAGGTGCTGGATGCGGCGCTCTCAAAAACGTCGATGGCGCCGAGTTGAGGGATCGGGCGCGCGAGTGGATTAATGCACGGTGGAAATGGGCAAGTGAACGAAGGAGTCATCTGCCAAGTGGAAAATGAATCGACGTTGTAAAACGTGCCAAGAAAGTTGATGCCCGAACTGTCGTACACGGGATACTCGACATTCACCGGAGGCGGCAGGTTTACATCGCGGGCGCGGATGAGGTCCACTCCATGCACATACATGTAAGAAACGCCGACGGCCAGACGGTGAGCCACCTCTTGTTCGAGGCCGAGACTGGCTTGCTCGACTTTGGGCGTCTTGAAGTTCGGGGAGAACGCGGAAACTCCGCCTTGCGAATATTGCGTCAAGCTAGACGGCAAGGTGCAAGAGGTTACGTTGAGCGGGCAATTTACCAATGCGTTCGGATATTGCGGGAAGACCTGATGGTCGTAGTAATTCGAATTGTTCAGAAACAGGTTGGTGGAAGTGAATCCGTTGTCGGTCGCGATCGTGGACGTGTAAATCTGTGGAATGCGAGTGTAGAACCAGCCATATCCCGCTCGCACCACGAGTGGCCGCTCGTCTCCGAAAGAGTACGCCACGCCTGCGCGCGGAGCAAAATTATCCGGGTTGAACGGGATCTTGCCGGAATCCGGCCACAACGGATTGGTGAGCAGTCCTTTCTTACTAAAGGTCTGCAAGTCGTAACGCGCGCCGAGGCTGACGGCAAGGTGGCTGGTCGCGCGGATTGTGTCCTGTACAAACCCGGAGTATTCATTGGCGTCCGGGTGGCTCGACTGCGATCCGAAATTTTGAATGTAATATTTTGGGACATCGTGGGCATACGCGCGCAGCGGTGTGAGCAGCAGGCCCGCCTCCTCTGGTGCGAATGTGAACGGATCGACTTTAATGAGATCGAAGATGTACTCTCCGCCGGACTGCGCCGGGAAATAGTTATAGATCCAGGTGAACAGGGCATCGCCGCCAAACTTCCAGGAATTCCGCTTGCCTTCCAGGCCGAGGGTCTCGGCCAAGTGCAGGCGGTGTTCGCGAGTTTGACGAGGCAGAATGTTCGAACGTCCAAAGCCGTCGATGATGCTGTTGACTTTGGTGAGAGGATCGGTAGTGTTAGTGCTCGAGCTCTGCTGATCGCGCGAAAACTGAGCACGCAAATGGCTGATCAGTCGCCAGGAAAAGGTGCTGGTCAGAGAGACCGATCCCGTTTCCGTAAGCACGCGTTCCTGCCCGTTTTCGCTTATGGCATTGGTCGTAAGGGGGCTGGATGGGTCGAGGAAAACATTGTTCAGTCCAGAGTAGCGTGAGGTGCTGATGCGCGCGGAAAGCGCCTCATGCGGCGTGAGCGTGAAATCGAGTTTGAAGAAACCAGCATTCCCCACCATCTTGGACGGGTACGTACCTGCAAGTGTGGACAGCCGGGCGGCAGCCGCGACCACCACTGCCTGATCGCTGGATTCGTAATCGCCGTCGTGCAATGGACCTTGACCGAGTTGAGGAACGAGAGTTGAGCTGCCATCCAGGAAGCGGACTACCGACGGTACATGAAAAATGTGCTGGTCGAGCCCGCCAAAGAAAAACGCGCGGCTGTGGCGGATGGGACCACCCAGGGTGAAGCCGAATTGCTGCTGTTGCGAACTCGGCTTGAAGTTCAGCAATGGCTGGGTCGCGCCGAACGCACTGTCTCGAAGGAAATAAAAATCGGTTCCATGAATCTGGTTCGATCCGGATTTCGTGACCACATTGATCACCGCACCCCCGGCCCGCCCCAATTCCGCGCCATAGGTATTCGACGAGACCCGGAACTCCTCTACCACTTCATTGGAAAACTGATAGGGCGCTCGATAACCGCCGCGTGCCTGCGCGAAAAACGCGTTGTTGTTATCAGCCCCGTCAACCAAATAGCTGGACTGATATCCGCGAATGCCGCCAAAGGCCAAATCGCCATTCGAACTAGAAGTTAGTCCGCGTGGATCTTGCGTCGCTCCGGGCGTCAGAAGGGCGAGGTCGGTGAAGCGGCGGCCGTCGAGTGGTAGTTCCTCAATCGCGCGCTTATCGACCAGCGACGATACTGCGTTGGACTGGCTTTCAACCAACGGGGGCTCGGTGGAAACCGTGACCATCTCTTTGGCTCCGCCAACCTGCAGTTTGAACTCGATCTCGGTTGTCGCGCCAACGTCGACGCGCAGCTTGGGCGAGAGCTGCGGTGACATGTCCGGGGCAACGGCACGCGCGGAGTAGTCACCCGGCGGCAGCAATTCAAAGACAAATCGTCCCTCGGAATCGCTGGTGACAAAGTAGCGGAAGCCCTGGGCGTCATCTACCAGCACGATGGAAGCGTCGACAATCTGGCGCCCGGACGAATCGCTGACGGTGCCGCGAATCGCGCCGGTCGAGGCGTCTTGAGCGAACGCAGAAATACCGAGCAGGAAGACAAAGCAAATGTGAACACGGGCACACCAAGACGAAATGCGCGGCATTGGACCTCACCTTTGAAAGTAACGGTGAGTCCAGACTCAACGGGAGACAGTTTGTGTATAACACCGTGTCGCTCGCGGCGTCTGTGAGGAGCGGGTATTTCTTTTGGAATCGGTCCCAAGGTGGGAAACTTGCGTGGACGCTGCTCCTTCGCAGGATCGGAAGACTTCATGGATACAGACGCGCTACGCAGGTTCAGTGACGTGACCCGCTCCGCGCGCCTTCCTCCGATATTGATTCACGGCGCAAGTTCAAACACAACGCCGTACCCGTACGCACCTCCGGAGGCAGTTCCATACAGATTGTCCTGCTTATCAAAGATCAGGCCGCTGCTCGGCGAGCCTCCACCCTGACCGCCACTGAGTTTGTGGACACTGCTGTATTTCCAATGACCGAACGCTGCGGGCGTCAGCTTGAATATCTCGCTATACGCCGCACCTGGACAGGTTCCCGTCATTCCGCCGGAACTGCCGCCGTAGAGATTACCGCCCGAATCGATCGCCAGCGAGCCGGCGCTCAGGCCATCGCGGAGGTTGTACAGCACGTTATATCTCCAACCGCCGTCCGCTTTGGGCGATAACTCGAATACCGTGCCGCACCCGAAAGCGCCATCCGCTGTAGTCGCGCCGTAAACATTGCCCTGCTTGTCTTGGATTACCCCGGAATTGGCAAAGGCACCGTCTCGACCGGTGAAGCGGTGCAAGACGTTATAGGTCCAGCCGCTAGACGATGGACTCAACTCGAAGACCGCGCCACAGCCAACGCCGGGCGTGCATGGCCAAAAATAATTACCGCCCCACGCGGTCACGCCGTAGAGGTTGCCGCTGGTACCCCTGATCAAGCCAACGGGAAGCCACCCACCGCTGCAAGTGTGATAGGGACAGAAGTTGTAAAGCACGCTCTCGGTCCAGCTACCGTTGTCGGGAGCTAGCTTGAAAATCACACCGCCGCCTTTTCCTCCTTGCGTCGTGGTTCCGTAGAGATTGCCGGCGTCGTCGAAGATCACCCCAGTACCAGGCGACTGCCCATCGTTGCATCCTGCCTGGCAAAACCTGTATAGGTCTTTTTCGGTCCACACGCCGGAACTGGGCGTCAATTCGAACACCGAACCCTCAAAATTGGTGCCGCCGGAAAATGTGGTGCCATAAAGATTGCCCGCCGCGTCGAAAACCAGGCTGCCATTCAGTCCGATCCCTCCGCTCCCCCCGTTTTGAAAACTGTAGAGCACGTTCTCCTTCCAGTATCCGCTGGACCGGGGTAGCAATTGAAAGACGATGCCACAGCCGTTGTACGTGCCTTTGCAGGCACTAGCGCCGCCCCCTTCAGCGGTTGTGCCGTAGAGATTTCCCGCCGTGTCAAAGACCAGGTTCCCTACCGGATCGATGCCGTCGTTCCCACCTTTGAATTGATAGAGTACTTTGTACTTGCTGTCCGCCCAGGCGGCCGGCGCTAATATCAGGAGGATCGAGAGCATGGCCAGTCGACTAACCCAGGCCGTTAAGCGTCCGTCGGATCGCATAAAACACACCTCTTAAATCTATTTCCCGCGCCACGCCGATTTTGCGCTCGCGCCTTGGGCTAAGTGACCGAGGCTCGCGGGTTGGAAGGTAGCCTCATCGTCATCCTTGGTCTCGCCGGCCTTGATCGGCTTCCCCGGTACCGTTTCGTAGGCGTAGCCGGTAAGCGTGGCGACGATAGAAGAACCTTGCACCGTAACATTCAGCCGCGCCCACCCGTAATGAATCTTGCCGCCAACCTTGAACTCCAATCCCAGATAGCGCTTGTTGACGTTGACCCAGCTGCCGACGGGCCCGCCCGAACAGAGGGGCGAACAATAAAGAGCCATCACTTTTCCGGGGAAATACTGTTGCGAGCCGATGCGTCCGCCGGCTTTCAGAGCGGAGGCCCAGGGCGAATAGCCCGTCCAGCCTTCGACGCCGTTGCCTGCTGCAGGAACGGCCGAGAGACTGGCAAAAAAGCCCGAATACGACGTCGTATGTGTGATTTGAGCCTGCAGAGTAAAGTCAGTGATTCCGTCGCGGTTGATGTCTAGCCTGTAGTGGCCACCTTCTGCAATGACATGGTGCGCCGGCGTATACGAGATCCTGGCTTCGGCGGGCGCTGCCAGGGCTAGGATTCCAACTCCTGCTGCGCTGGCTGCAAGGGCATACATGTTGAGTTGCTGATGGACTGACTCGGGAAGGTTGGCAGGGTTACGGAGCCGGAGAGATTGCTTCACAAATCCTCCCACACGGGCGGCTCATTATCCGTCCGTGGGGTGGGGAAGTCAACGCTTCGCTCGCCGAGTCTTAAATCGCGGAGAACAGCGGCAGAGAGCGCGTAGAAAGCCACTACGCCCACCGGACACACTTGACGCCGACGGGGGCTCGGCGGAACGAAAAAGTCAGACACCGGCGACCCACTGCACACGCAAGAGCCCGTTACCGTTGCTTCCTTCCGGACCTGGCGGGGTTGGCGGGAGTGCGTCGCGCGGGACCGATGCCTGACCTGTTTAATTCTAACATTCCGATCGTACTCTTCCTTTTCGCGGCGGAATCGCGAACAATGGAGCAAGCCGGTTTTCCGAGCGAAATCGAGGACTGTGCAGTTTAGCGCGACGAAAAAGCAGGTTTCTCGACTCCTGCTACGCTCGAAATGACAGTGGAAAATTGTGCGCTCGAAATCACAGCGGGGGAGCTCGTTATAGCAGCGGGAAATTGAATCTGGCTGTGTTATCCGACGTTTAACTGACGGCATCCATGACTTCGGCACGAGTCCTGCAATCCGAGATGGCTGCGCTGCCTGCGGCGGTGCAGCGCTACTTTGAAGTCGCATTGTATTTGCTTGTGGTATGCGGCTTTGGAACTCTGGTTTCGACTGGAGGCCTGGATCTGCCCACGGTGTTGCTCGTGGGCGCGGCGCTGCTTTTTCGTGGATACCTGGTGGCCACGCGGCGTACCGTGCTTATCCCTGAGCGATGGACTACCACGCTCACCCTCGGTTACGTGGCCTTCTATCTCGCGGATTACTTTGTGTTTTCGGGTGTATTTGTAAGCGCTACTGTGCATCTCGTGCTTTTCGTCATGGTGGTGCGTTTGTTCTCGACCAAGCGCGACCGTGATTACTATTTTCTTGCGGTCATCTCATTCCTCATGGTGCTCGCCGCTGCGGTGCTCACCGTGGATAGCACCTTTCTGCTGGCGTTTGCTGGATTCATGCTGATGGCGGTTGTGACCTGCATTCTGATGGAGATGCGGAGCGCTGCCACAAAGGCCACCGTGCGAGCCAATTCATCGAGGAATGATTTAGCGCACCGGCAAATAGCCTTTTCGCTGGCTGGAGCTTCGCCGGTGCTTGCGTTCTTGATCATGCTGGGCGCGGCGGCTATTTTCTTTGCGCTGCCCCGTGTATCAAACGGGTACCTCGGCGCGTTTGCTCGCAGTCGCGAGATCAGTACTGGCTTTAGCGACCAGGTACGGCTCGGCCAGATCGGCGAGATCCAACAGTCCAACTCGCTGGTGATGCACATCCAAATCGACGGCGATCTTCATGGGTCTTACGATTTGAAATGGCGCGGAGTGAGCCTGAACGTGTTCAATGGCAAGACCTGGTCGAACCCGCATGCACAGCACGTCGTGGCGAACGTGGGCGGTCGTTTTCTGCTGTTCCAAAACCCCGCCCGGTGGAGAAGGCTTCAAACAGTCGGCGCGGCGCGGCCGATCCATTATCGGGTTTTGATGGAGCCTCTGGTCAGCAATGTTTTCTTCCTCGCGCCCGTGGCCAGGCTTCTGCAGGGAAACTATAGTTTGCTGTCCATGGATAGCGGAGATGCGGTTTTTGATCTCGACCCTGAGCATCCCCTTAATCGCTACGAGGCGACGTCCGACATTGCTCAACCTAGTGCTGGTGAGCTACGCGCGGCGGCTTCGGATTATCCGCCCGACATCCAATTGAATTATCTACAACTACCGCCGGTAGATGTTCGTGTCGTATCTCTGGCCAGGGAGATTACAGCTTCCGCTCAGAACAATTACGATAAGACGACGGCCGTGGACCGGTATTTGCGCACGCATTTTGGATACACGTTGCAACTTCCGCGCACCGTTCCCCGCGATCCCGTGGCCAATTTCCTTTTCGAGCGCAAGCAGGGACACTGCGAGTACTTCGCTTCGGCGATGGCAATCATGCTGCGCACACTCGGCATTCCCTCGCGGGTGGTGAACGGTTTCCGCACCGGGGAGTTCAACGACCTTACTGCTCAGTACCTAGTTCGGGCCAGCAATGCGCACTCCTGGGTGGAAGCGTATTTTCCAGGCTATGGATGGATCAGTTTTGATCCCACTCCGGCAGCGCCCGCGCAGATTCATACTGGCTGGGGTAGAACTATGTTGTACCTCGATGCCATGGCATCATTCTGGCGGGAATGCGTGATCAACTACGACGCCGGGCGTCAGTATAGCCTCGGTCGTGAGGCAACACGCGATAGCCTGGCATGGTTTCAGCGGGCGCGAAACTGGGCGCGCCGGCAGCATGAGGCGTTGCTGGCCGCAGCTCGTCGAACCCAACGGACGGTGTCCGATTCGCCTTTGAAGTGGAGCGTTGCGGGAGGAGTTATTGCGCTTCTGCTTCTTTTGGCGGCGAATGCACAACGGTTGTGGCGAGCTATGCGGAGGCGTCGACTGGCGGCGCGTCCGGAAAAGTCTCCGAGGTTGGCGGCGACCATTTGGTATGAGCGTATGACGGGAATGCTCGCGAGGAAGGGGTGGTCCAAATCTCCAGGTCAGACCCCGGCGGAATTCTTGATTTGTATTCAAAACGACGTCATTCGAGAACCGGTTGCGGAGTTCACCCGGCATTACGAGTCAGCGCGCTTCGGTGGTTCGGCTCAGGACGCCCAGCGTTTGCCAGAGCTATACGAAGCGGTCGCGACGGCGGCTCGCCGCTAGGTTGGTGTGGCTGCCCGGACGAGGCGTCCGGGGCTAACGTGACCATGTGGGACTGTGCTCAGGGTATCCGTCGTGAATGTTAGAATAGAAAGATTCCATGTCACATCAGAAACCCACGGTAGCTATCGAAAACGCGCCCGAGACCGGCGTGACTGCGGCCTCCCGGCCGAAAGTTGGTTTTGTCAGCTTGGGCTGCCCCAAGAATCTGGTGGACAGCGAAGTCATGATGGGCATGCTGGCACAGGGGGGAGCCGAGTTGGTCTCACGCGCCGAAGACGCTGATGTAATTGTAGTTAATACCTGTTCGTTCATTGCCAGTGCTCAGCAGGAATCGGTGAACACGATTCTCGAAATGGCGCGCTATAAGAACGACGGTCGTGCCCGCAAGCTTGTGGTTGCAGGATGTCTGGTGGAACGTTTCCGCGACGACATTCGCCAGAATATTCCAGAAGTTGATGCAGTTGTAGGGACTGGCGAGTTGCAGAAGATTCTCGAAGCAGCAGGCGTCGCAGCTGCACCGGTGAAGTCCCCGTTTAATATTTTGACATCGCGCGCCGAGGGCGACGCCCGCGAAGCGCAAGGGCGGTTTTCGCGCGATTCATGGGACGGAGCCATTGCCGATCTGCCCAACTATCTTTATGACGAAGCGACGCCGCGCATCCTGACCACGCCGAAGTACACCGCGTACATCAAGATTGCTGAGGGCTGCGACCATCCCTGCAGCTTCTGCATCATTCCGCAGTTGCGCGGCAAGTTTCGCTCTCGCCGATTTGAATCGGTGATTGCTGAGGCTGAACGGCTAGCCCGCTCCGGGGTGCGTGAGATCACGCTCATCGGACAAGACACGACCTGCTACGGCGAAGATTTTGGCCTGAAGGACGGACTGGCTCTCCTGCTCGAAAAACTGGCCGGTATTGAGAAGTTGCGCTGGGTTCGTTTTCTTTACGCGTATCCCAACAAGATTACGGGGCGCCTGCTCGAAACCATCGCGGCTCATGACAAGATTTGTGCCTATGTCGATGTGCCGCTGCAACACGCGTCAGCCGCGGTCCTGAAGCGCATGAAACGTGGTGGGGGCGCGGATTTGTTTCTGCGGTCGATTGAGAAAATGCGGCGTACGATTCCTGACGTCACCTTGCGAACATCGTTCATCGTTGGCTTTCCAGGCGAAACTGAAAACGAATTCGAGCAACTGTGCGAATTTGTCCGTCAAGCCGAATTCGATTGGATGGGCGCGTTCGGCTACTCTGATCAGGAAGGCGCTCAAGCCTTTGCGTCGGACGAGAAGCTTCCTGCACGTGAGATGGAGCGACGGCGCAAACATCTTATGCAGATTCAGCGGCGCATCAGCAAAAAGAGAAAGAAGGCGCTGGTCGGCAGGGAAGTCGACTTGCTGCTCGAAGGAGTGTCTGAAGAAAGTGAGTTGCTACTCGAAGGACGCACTGCGATGCACGCTCCTGAAATTGATGGCAAGGTTTTTGTGAATGATGTTCCCGACGGAGTTCAGCCACTGCCCGGCGAGTTCTACCGCTGCCAGATTACCGAAGCTCATGATTATGATCTGGTGGCCAAGATCATTTAGATATTTATGGCTCGCAAGCGCACTCTTGAGTTGAGGTGCCCCACCTGCAAGAAGCCGGTGAAGAGCAAGGATGAGGAATTTCCGTTCTGCAGCGAGCGTTGCCGATTGATCGATCTCGGCAAATGGGCGAGCGGAGCATATGTGATCTCATCGCCGGTACACGACACATCGGACAGCATTTCGGGTGCGCTGCCGGATAATCCTGATGATGAAGACTGAGTCGGATCGAAAAACACTGATCGACTCGACCCCTTTATTGTCCCGGCCTCGCGCGCCGCTCTGGGCCAAGCTGACCGCTACTTTCTTTGGTACAGGTCTCCTCCATCCCGGGCCGGGAAGCTGGGGATCGGCGGCAACGGTTTTACTTTCGTGGCTGCTGAGCCGCTGGATAAGCCCGCATTGGCAGCCGGCGGTGACGATGCTGCTGGCCGCTGTGGCCGTAGCCATCGGTATTCCAGCGGCTACTCATATGGCTCGTGGCACCGGCTTGAAAGACCCTCAGTTCGTGGTAATCGATGAAGTTGCCGGCCAACTCATCACTCTAATTGCAGTACCAGTGTCATGGAAATCTATGTTACTCGGCTTTATACTTTTCCGAGGGTTCGATATCGTGAAGCCTCCGCCGGTGCGTCAACTCGAGCACCTTCGAGAGGGAATCGGCATCGTATTAGATGACGTGGGGGCTGGGCTTTACGCATTAGCCATAATGCAGCTGGCGCTGCATTCCGGCCTGCTGCCACGGTAGTTTGACGGATGCACGACTTAAGAAAGTTGAAGTCCATGGGAATTTCCGACCGCTTGCTGGGTAAGACGAACGTTAACGGAAATCCGCACATCGAAGCGGTGCTTCCAGCTGCTGCCCTACCCGGCGGCGAAGTACGAATTACCGGCCACGGGTTGCGTCCTCAGGATCTGCGACGGCCTCGGGTGCGCTTTGGTGAAATCGAAGGCGCGGTGGTCATCAGCTCGGACGAATTCCTGGTAGCCCGCGTACCGCAAGGCGCATCCTCGGGACCGATCGTAGTTTCGACTAACGGGCACTCCAGCAATCCCCACCAGATTAAAGTTGCTGTTCCCATTGCCGAGAATCTGCATCCGGTAACTAATCCTGCGCTCGATGCTGAAGGCAACATCTACGTCAGTTTCTCCGGAAGCCGCGGACAGAAGGTTCCCGTCGCCATCTACAAAATCGATACCAACTATAACGTCAAGCCTTTCCTGGCGGACTTGATGAACGCCACTTCGATCGCCTTTGATCGGGCCGGGCAACTGTACGTTTCCTCGCGCTTTGATGGGACCGTGTACCGCGTCGCACCGAATGGAACCATGTCTTCCTATGCCGAAGGCATGGGCATTGCTACTGGCATTGCTTTCGATCGCGCCCAGAATCTTTATGTCGGCGACCGTAGTGGCACAATTTTCAAAATTGGCGCCGATCGTCAGATCTTCGTTTTCGCCACTCTCGAACCAAGTGTCTCCGCTTACCATCTGGCTTTCGGTCCCCATGGAGACCTGTTCGTAACGGGCCCGACTACTTCGAGTTTTGATTGCATTTATAAGATCAGCCCTCAGGGCAATGTTTCGACTTTCTTCCGTGGTCTGGGACGTCCTCAGGGCATTGCCTTCGATGTGGAAGGTAATCTCTACGTCGCCGCTTCGCTCTCGGGCAAACGCGGCATCGTCAAAGTCACGCCCTCCGGCGAAGCATCGTTGGCGGTTGCGGGTGCGGGTTTGGTTGGACTCGCCTTCGCGCCAGGGAGGTCGCTGGTTCTGGCCACCAACAGCGCGGTACATCATCTCGCCGGGAACATTCAAGGATTGCCGCTAGCCGAGTTCCCAGCCTGATCCAAGCGCCGCAGCATTCAATTTTGAGAACTATACTGTGAACCGGCGAAAAGCCGCGGCCGATCTTGTTTTGCTTTACACTTTTACTGGTGAACGCCGAGATCATCGCCATTGGCTCCGAGTTGCTGACTCCTTTCCGCCAGGATACGAACTCGCTTTATCTGACCGAAAAGCTCAATCAACTTGGGGTTGAGGTGATTTTCAAAACCATCGTCGGGGATAGCAGGGAGCGCCTGACCGGAGCAGCCAGTCTAGCCATCTCGCGAGCCGAAATCGTTATTTTCATGGGCGGCCTCGGTCCTACCGAGGACGACCTTACCCGGGAAGCGGTAGCTGACGCCTTGGGACTTGAACTTCATCGCGATCCCGAAATTGTCACAAGTCTCGAACAACGTTTCGCGGCCCGTGGCTGGAGGATGGCAGCGAACAATCTAAAGCAGGCGGACGTTATGGTGGGTGCAACTGTTTTGCCCAATGGCAATGGCAGCGCTCCGGGACAGTGGATGAGCGGCAAATACGAAGGCCGCGAGAGAATCATCATGTTGCTTCCCGGGCCTCCGCACGAATTGAGGGCCCTGTTCGAGGAGCAATGTCTGCCTCGCTTGCGTGCCAAACTTCCGCCGCAATTCATTGCTGCCCGCGAACTGAAAATCACTGGACTCGGCGAGTCGGCGTGCGACGCCCGCGTCGCGCCCATCTACAAGCTCTTTACCGACGTGCAGACGACCATCCTGGCTGGAGCCGGCGAGATTCAGCTGCATTTGAAAAGTCGCGCCGCTTCGCTTGAGGCCGCGCAGGGGCGCGTCGATCAACTGGTCGAAAAGATAGAAGAAGAGTTTGGAGATTGCGTTTTTTCTGACAACGGCGATTCAATGGAGCAAATTGTCGGCTACTATTTGCAAATGCGAAACGCGACCTTGGCAGTTGCGGAATCTTGTACCGGTGGTTTGTTGGCCGAGCGCATCACCTCCGTCAGCGGAAGCTCACGTTATTTTGTCGGCGGCGCCGTCGTTTATTCGAACCAGCTTAAGACCGCACTCGCTGATGTTCCCGCCGAACTAATCGAGAAGCATGGCGCAGTGAGTCGCGAAGTGGCCGCCGCTCTGGCGGAAGGAATTCGCCGGCGCAGTGGCGCAACGTTAGGCTTGAGTGTAACTGGGATTGCAGGGCCGAACGGAGGGACCGACGCGAAGCCGGTAGGATTGGTGTTCCACGCTCTGGCCAGTGACACAGGGACGGAAGTCGTGGAACGCAAATTTCCAGGAGACCGCAAACATATCCGCCTCTTCGCCAGCCAGCAGGCAATGGATATGGTGAGAAGGAAGCTGATGTAGTCGGTCGTTGGTCGTTCGACGGAAGAGTTTTAGGCAACGACCAACGACGAATGACCAACGACAGTTATGCGAGTCTTCGTCGCTCTCGACATTGACGATTCCATCCGCCAGCGCATTCACCGCTTCATGGAAGGTGTGAGCGGCTTCGCGCCGGATGCGCGCTGGGTCCGTCCCGAATCGCTGCACGTCACATTGAAATTCATTGGCGAGAAGCCGAACGATAGGGTGGAAGAGATCACGCGCGTTCTTTCCGGCATCCGAGCCGAGTCCTTTGAGGTTTCATTCCGGGGCTCCGGCTTCTTTCCCACTGCGAAAGCCGCCCGTGTCTTCTGGTTCGGAATCGAAGCCGGAGCACAACTCGCCGCACTCGCAAAAGCCGTCGATGAGGCCACTCTCACTCTTGGGATCCCGAAAGAAGATCATCCTTTCGCTCCTCACCTCACGCTGGCTCGCGGCGGGGGCCGATCCGGCGGACCCCGGTGGAGCAAAGGCGATAGTCCCAACAGAAACTTCCAACGACTGCAGGAAAAATTAGCCGCTCTGCCTGCTCCCGAGTTTGGTACCATGGCGGCCCGCGAGTTTTGTTTGTACCAGAGCCAGCTCTCGCAAGGTGGGTCAAGCTACAGCAAGATTGCAAGCTTCGCGCTGGCGTAGCGTCGGCATCCTGCTGGCTGTCGCGATGGCATGCTGCTCTGGCGGGAGTAGCAAGAAGGGCGGGCGGCGCTGCGGCTACGAAAATACAAATGATCGATTTTCTTCTCACTGCCGTATACAGCTACGTCCTGGGATCGATCCCCTTCGGCTACATTCTAGTTCGCGCTTTTCGCGGGCAGGATGTTCGCCAAATCGGTAGCGGCAACATCGGAGCAACCAACGTTTCTCGCACTTCGCCGGCGTTGGGCGCACTGACTCTGGTTTTCGATGTACTGAAGGGAGTGGCGGCAGTGGCAATTACCCGGATGCTCTTCCCCTCCCACCACACATTGCACGGATGGGCGGCACTTTTAGCGATCGTGGGCCACATGTTTCCGGTGTGGCTGCATTTCCGAGGTGGCAAAGGAGTGGCTACTGGACTGGGCTCCTTTGTCCTCCTCACACCTAAGACCATTTTGGTGATGCTAGCGATCTTCGTCGTGATCTTTCTGGCATTCCGTTACGTGTCGCTTGCCTCGATCCTCACCGTGGCTCTATTCCCGTTTCTCGTCCGGATGCTCGAGCCTGACCGCGTTACCTCACAGATGCTGATCTTTATCGCAGCCGCTTCTATTCTCATCATTATTAAGCACCATGAGAATATTCGCCGCTTGATGGCTCATACGGAATCCCGCTTCCAACGGAGACGCACATGAGCGAGATTGCCGTCATTGGCGCTGGCGCGTGGGGTACGAGCCTTTCCATCGTCTTGGGGCGGAAGGGCACACACCGGGTGCGGCTGTGGGCTCACGAAAAAGAAGTACGCGAGTCCATTTCATCACGCCGGATCAACGAACTGTTTCTTCCGGAACATCCGATACCAGCCTGCGTGTCCGTCACCGGCAGTTTTGAGGACGCTCTGCACAGCGCCGAAATTGTGGTGAGCGTCATGCCTTCCCAACACTGCCGCGGCCTCTTCCAGAAAATGTGTCCGTTCCTAAAGCCTGGCATGCAATTCGTGAGCGCTACCAAGGGCCTCGAGGAGGGCACACTGCTGCGCATGACGGAAGTGATCTCGCAGGTGGTCGGATCAGATGGAGGCTTTTCGCCGCGCCGCGCTGCGCTGAGTGGACCAACCTTCGCTAAAGAAGTCGCGCGTGGCGATCCCACCGCGATCACCATCGCGTCCAAGGACGCCGGAATGGCGGAAACCATCCAGCGAGAGTTCAGTGATCCCTGTTTTCGCGTGTATACCAACAATGACGTGACTGGCGTGGAGCTTGGTGGCGCGCTCAAGAACACCATCGCCATTGCGGCTGGAGTTTGCGACGGGCTCGGCCTCGGACACAATTCGATCGCAGCCTTGATCACTCGCGGCTTGGCGGAGATCACCCGGCTGGTCACGGCTTGCGGCGGCCGCCAGGATACCATGTCCGGACTCGCAGGTCTGGGCGATCTCGTCCTCACCTGTACTGGCGGCCTTTCACGCAACCGCAGCGTGGGAGTCGAACTCGGCCGCGGACGCAAGCTTGCGGAGATCATCGCCGCCATGCACGGCATGGTGGCTGAAGGCGTCTTTACCACCCATGCCGCCGTCGAACTTGCTCGTACCCGCGGGATTGAAATGCCCATTACAGAGCAGATGGATGCCATCCTGCATCGGGGTAAGTCACCTCGAGATGCCATCCACGATCTAATGACCCGCAGCGCCAAGAGCGAAACCGGGGCGATGTAGCTGTGGGCACCCGTGCGGCCAGACGCGGACTCTCATCCGGCCAGGGTGTCTTCAGCGGCCTCTCCGTTTGAGAAAACTGCCCGAAGGGAACAGCGTTTCGGGGTACCTTCGTAACCGTGGTTAGCCGCGGGATCACGCTACAATTTTAAAGTATCGGCTGAACAGTTCGCCGATTTGACACGCAGACATAAGGCCCACTTTGTCGCTGCAATTGCCATCGCCATGTCGACTGCCCATTCTTTACGTCATCCTAAGTGTGCTCGTATTGATCAGCGTCGTTCCCATGTACTTTTATTCCGCGCAAGTGGAATCGATCAACCGCGACCGCCTGATCACTAACGAAAGGCTTCTGCAGAATACTGTCACGCGCTCGCTCGCGGATGACATTTCTCAGCACCAGGAATCCCTGCGGATGATGCAGGCGAATCTGGCCTCGGCGCTGCAAGTAGCCAGCGGCGGCGACATCACTTCGGAGCATGTGGAAGCGCCCGAGTTGCGGGCTCTGCTGGAGAATTTCGTTTCCTCTTCCGACGACCTGGCTTATGCGACGCTGTTAAATTCCGAGGCCAAGGGAATTTCGGCCGGACGAATCGCTCCCGATGCCTTCCTTCAGCGTGAACTCGAGCGTGCTTATGCCGCCGCACGCGAGGGACGGGTTTACAACGGACAGGCGCTGGTCGTAGGCACAGGTAAATCTTCCCGGACCGTTATGCTGGTCAGCACTCCTGTGATGTATGCTGGCAGCTTCCTGGGGATGATCGGTTCCGTCGTTGACTTACAGTTTCTGATACGCCGCCTGCAGGAGGTCAATCGCGGAGGCCTAACCCCGTACGTGGTCGACAGCCAAGGACGATTGGTCGCTGGCGCTACCTCCGACTACGCCACGGGGCAGGACATGTCGAACCTGGAAATCGTGCGCAACTTCGTCGAGGCAGGCACGAAGGTGCAAATGGTGGCGGCGACCCGGGAATTCAACCTTCACAATGGCAACGCGAACATAAGAATGCTCGGCACCTACAGTCCCGTGACTAACCTGGACTGGGCGGTGGTGGTGCAAAAGCCGCGCGCCGAGGCTTACCGAGGCGTGTATGAGATGCAGCGCAACGCGCGCATTCTGGCCTTGATGGCCATCGCTCTTAGTATCGGTATCAGTATTTTCGCCGCCCGCCGGATTACGAATCCGCTGGAAGTCCTCACTCATTTCAGCCGAGCCATTGCGGGTGGTGACTTTTCGCAGCGAGTCCACGTGAAGAGCCGTACTGAAATCGGCGAGTTAGCTGAAACCTTCAACGTCATGTCGGAAGAGCTCGAGCATTTCGTGCTTGACCTCAAACGTGCCGCCAATGAGAATCGCGATTTGTTCATGGGTTCGATCCAGATGCTCGCTGGCGCGGTTGACGAAAAAGATCCGTATACTCGCGGCCACTCTGACCGGGTCACTCGCTACTCCTTGATGATTGCCAAGGAAATCGGCGTATCCGACGACTTCATCGAAACCGTTCGCATTTCTGCCCAGCTGCACGACGTCGGCAAGATCGGAATTGAGGACCGGATCCTGAAGAAACCGGGCGCGCTTACTCCGGAAGAATTCGAGATCATGAAGACGCATACCACCAAGGGCGCCACCATCCTGCGCCCGGTGGCGCAACTGAAAGACATGATTCCCGGAATCGAGCTGCATCATGAATCGCTTGACGGGCGCGGTTACCCGCATGGTCTGAAGGGAGACGAAATCCCCCTTTTGCCTCGCATCATTGCGGTTGCCGACACCTTCGATGCACTCACTACGAACCGCCCCTACCAACACGCCCATGACCCCGAGGCCGCGTTGAAGATTATTCACAATCTTTCCGGTAAGCGGCTCGACCCGACAGCGGCTGCGGCCATAACCGCCATTTATGCGCGTGGTGAGATTCACATCACGCGCCAGCCCGTGCCCGCGTCACCCGTCCCGATTCCGACCACCGTGCCCGTCGCCCCTAACGTCGCCAGTTCAATATCCGAAGTCTCCGAAGCTCCCGCGTAGAAGCGTTTGTTGTCTGAGCCACAGTTCCCGGCGCTTCAGGAAACGCCTCCTTTCCCGTGGAATCACTACCTGCCGCTATAATTGATACTTAGCGCGCGAATCCTAACTTCTATGATTCAGACCCTTTTTGGCAGCCTGGACGAACAGCAGAAACCGGGCCTCTTTGATCGCATGAAAGAGGCGGTAACGCGTACCCGCGAGAACCTTAGCCAGCGCATCGAGGAAGTCGTTTCTTTCGGCAAGGAGATTGATCAGGCAACGCTGGATGACCTGGAAGCCACTCTCATCGGCGCGGACTTGGGCAACACGACCACTCATGACGTTCTCGACAAGCTTCGAGAAAAGGCAGATCGAAAGCAAATTCGAAATGTTGACGAACTCAAGCGTCTGTTGAAAGACGAATTGCTCAGCATCCTGAATGCCGCTAACACACGTCCGGTTGAGAAAGTTGACGGCACACCCGAAGTCATTCTGGTGGTCGGCGTCAACGGCACGGGGAAGACGACAACCATTGGCAAGCTGGCGCAGGTCTTTCGTTCGCAAGGCAAGAGCGTGTTGATGTGCGCAGCCGACACTTTCCGGGCGGCCGCCATCGAGCAGTTGGAGATTTGGGGACAACGCACGGGAACCGAAGTCATCCGAACCAAAGCCGGCGGTGATCCCGCAGCCGTGCTCTACGACGCGCTGCAAGCCGCCTCGGCCCGCCACAGCGATTACGTGATCGTCGACACTGCGGGACGTCTGCACACCAAAACCAACCTCATGGCCGAACTGGACAAAATGCGGCGTACCGCGCAACGAATAATTCCCGGCGCGCCCCACGAAACCTTGCTGGTGATGGACGCCACCACCGGCCAGAACGGTTTGCAGCAAGCGCGCCAGTTCACGGAGGCGGCCGCCGTGACCGGAATTGTTCTCACCAAGCTCGACGGCACGGCCAAAGGCGGCGTGGTTGTCGCCATTTCGCGAGAGTTGGGGCTACCTGTGCGCTACGTTGGCGTCGGCGAAAAGGCCGGGGATCTGTTGCCCTTCAACGCCAAAGATTTCGTAGATTCATTGTTCGCTTAATTTCCTTCGTGATACTTCGTGTCCTTCGTGGTTACTAGGTTTAAACTCGGAACGACAAAGGACGCAAAGTTGAGAACCCATCGTACTGAATGCCCGATCGCGACATTGACGAAGGCTTCCTGCGCCAAGGGCTCGAGATGGCGGCACAAGGCATCGGTCGGACGTCACCCAATCCATGCGTGGGTGCCGTGATTGTGGACGCGAAGGGCGCAGTCGTCGGCACTGGCAGCCACACCTACGACGGTCTCAAGCACGCGGAAATTCTTGCTCTAGAGCAAGCCGGAGAAAAAGCTCGCGGCGCAACTCTCTATGTCAACTTGGAACCCTGCTCTTACCAGGGCCGAACCCCGCCCTGCACGGATGCAGTAGTCGCCGCCGGCATTTCGCGCGTCGTCGCCTGTATGCAGGATCCGAATCCACTCGTCAGTGGCCAGGGATTTGCCAAGCTTCGTGGTGGTGGGGTTAGCGTCTCCTTCGGATTACTTGAAGAACAAGCAAAAGCGCTGAATGAGGCTTTCGCCAAGTACATTCGTCACCATATTCCGCTGGTCACGCTGAAGGCCGCGATGACGCTCGACGGCAAAATTGCGCCGCCTGCAAACCAATTACCGAATCCCGCAGGCCTCATATCAGGAACTCGGCCCCCGTGGATCACCTGCGAATCCGCACGCGTTCATGTGCAAGAACTTCGTCATCAGAATGATGCGATTCTGGTGGGTGTGGGCACGGTGATTGCCGACGATCCGTTGCTCACCGACCGCAGTGGCCGTCCTCGCCGTCGCCCGCTGCTGCGCGTAATCCTCGATTCGCGTTTGCGGCTGCCGCTCGAGTCCCGTTTGGCCAAAACCGTTCAAGACGACGTTCTGGTACTTTGTTCTTTTGCGGAAGAGAAAAAGAGAAGGGAACTGCTGAAGCTCGGCATTCGCGTGCAGGAGTTGCCTGCGGCCGAGTCCGATGGCCTCCCTGACATGTCTGCCGTCGTCCGCTTCCTTGGCCAAATGGAGATCACCAGCCTGATGATTGAAGGTGGTTCCAAGGTCAACGCGGCCGCGCTCGCCACAGGCATCGTAGACAAAGTCTTTTTCTATTACGCTCCCAGAATTCTCGCGGGGACAGCATCCATTCCGTTCGCCGGAGGCGCTGGATTCGCAAGCATCAACGACGCGGCTAGGGTAAAGTCCGTGCGCCTGCATCGCTTTGGAGAAGATTTCGCCGTCGAGGGATACTTGAAGGATCCCTATGCAAGTTGAAGGAGATGTTAACCACAGAGGAACTAAGGCACCGAGAGGAAAGAAATCTAAGCATGGTAGAAATGAACTTAAGATTAGATTCTCAGGTGTCTCTGTGCCTCGGTGGTGAAATGAAGGAGATCCATGTTCACCGGCATCATTGAAGAAGTTGGACGCGTCACGAGTGTCACGAACGAAAATGACAACCGCCGCCTCACCGTATCCGCTTCGCATCTCGTCAAGGAGTTGAAAAAGGGCGATAGCATCGCGGTCAGCGGCGTTTGCCTTACCGCCGTTGAAATCACTCCCAAGTCGTTCGGCGCGGATCTGGCCGAAGAGACCTGGAACCGCACGTCGTTCTCGCGCATCAAACCGGGCGCGCTGGTCAATCTCGAACTCCCCATGCGCGCCGACGGACGTTTCGGCGGACACATCGTCCAGGGCCACGTCGACGGCACCGGCAAATTCATCGCCCTCGATGAAATCCCCGGTGCCGACAACTTTTGGCTGCGCATCGAGATTCCGCTGGAACTGGCGCACTACGTCATCTCTAAAGGTTCACTCTCAATTGAAGGCATCAGCCTCACCGTCGCAAAAGTGGAGACGACGCAGGTGACCGTTGCTGTTATCCCACACACCACCAAGATGACGAATCTGAAATCCCTCAAGCCGCGCGATCCCGTGAACCTGGAAGTGGACATGATCGCAAAATACGTAGAGAAGATGATGCGAGGTGATGCAACAAACAGTTCGATCACGATGGAACGACTCGTGCGGCAAGGATTCTAAGAATAAAGGCCGAAGCCTGGCGCCAGCAGCTTTCTACGCTTCCAAAGTTAGCTTATCCAGTTCCAAGAACTCCTGTACGATCGGCTCCTCGCATTTCTCCATCTCCGGATAGGTGCCGAAAAAAAGTACCTTGGCCTCGTGAAGAAATACGATCCGGTTGGCCACTTTCTTGGCCAGGCGCATGTCGTGAGTTACGACGACGCTGGTCAGGTGCAACTGGGTCTTTAGCCGCCTGATCAAGTCGCCGAGCAATTGCGCCATCAGTGGGTCAACCATGGTCGTGGGTTCGTCATACAGAACACACTCCGGCTGCGCCGCCAAGGCTCGCGCGATCGCCACGGATCGCTTCATACCGGTGGATAATTCCGAGGGGAACTGGTCGCGCATTTCCTTCACTCCCACCATCTCCAGCATTCCATCCACGATCTGAAGAATCTGCTCTTCCTGGAGATCGCCGCGTTCGCGCAGCGGGAATGCCACATTCTCTCCTACGGTCAGCGAGTCAAACAGCGCTCCATTCTGGAACACCATGGTGACTTTCTTGCGAATGCGTTGCAGGTCGGGCTCGGCATAGTCGGTGATGTCCTCTCCAGCCACGATCACCCGACCTGAGTCTGGCTTGAGAAAACCCATAATATTTTGCAGCGTGACCGATTTGCCTACACCGCTTCGTCCCAGGATGCACACCGTCTCTCCCGGCGTCACATCGAAGTTGACGTGGTCGAGCACGCAATTCTCGCCAAAGGCCTTCGAGACCTCCTTGAATTCGATATACGGCCCGGTTTGTCCGTTGCTGCCCATGTGCCAGTTCAGTTTCTTCCAAGTCCGATCATAGACGATGATCGTGTGCCGACGGGCGACTCCCCTGTCCGTCGGAAGCTTAGCTTTCCTGTCCCAAACGCAAATTTTTCGTCCTTTCCCATTCCTGCGGCCTGTTCAGATTCCGGAACATCTCAGCCGAGAAACCACCCCGCACCAACTCGCCCTCCTCAATCACGCAAGTTTGAACTCTCGCAAATAGCGAATCAATTTTGTTCTTGCCGTTGCGCAACGACTCATCAGCTACCTCCGCAAATGCCTCCTGATAAGCCGCACAAAGCGGCTGCAAGCCGCCGCCCGCGCGCGCCAGTGTAACCATTGCGCCCGATTCCCGCGCCCGTAAAAGCAGATACTCCAGAAACTTTGGGTCCACAAATGGGAGATCGACCGCCAGCATCAGATTCAACTCCGTCGACGAACTCGAAAGCGCCGCATGAATTCCACCCAGAGGTCCCCGATCATGATAGACATCCTCAACTACTCGTCCAAAGGGAGCGAACTTCTTGGCGTCGCCGACAATCCGCACCTCCTCTGCCACAGTGCCCGCGACCTTCAATGCTCGTGAGAGAAGAGTTTCGTCTCCTAAACGGAGAAAAGCCTTATCGCTCCCCATGCGAGAGCTTTTGCCGCCTGCTAAAACGAAAGCGGTGACGCCGGATTTGCCGCCATTCTTCACGCGCTGATCTTACCTGTCATTTGCTAACCTGAACGATCCGAACATCACCGGCTCTATCGACCAGAAAACAATTAGAGCAGTACTAACGTGATTCCCTTGTTGGCGCGGCCAAGATCGCTGTCGAGCACCAACTCCGGAACCTTCGCAAAAATCAGCTTGCTGCGCTCATCGAAGCTGGACCAACTCTCTCCGTTGACGAAGGCCGCGATCTCACCTTTTTCTTTTCGCTGACGCAGGAAGGCTCGAATCGCAAACCGCAACACCCCGCCGGCACCGCTCGAGCCATAACCATGAATGACTTTCAGTACGGCAATGCCGTCTTTTCGCGCTCTGGCCAGCGCCGCCTCCAGCTTTTGATAAGCCTGATCGCGCGTTGGGAAACCCTCTTCGAGATTGATCACCCTTACTCTTGCGAACGTAGCCCTTTTCGTCACTTAGGTGCGCCTGTATCACTTTACCTCTTTACCTCGCTGGAAGAGGAGACTCAATAGCGCACAGTCGATTTCGTAATCGGAGAAAATGCGTCTAACAAGACAGAGAATCAGTGAATGTTAGGTCAAGCGTTTCAATCAGCTGGACATCGATGGCGTTCCTCACAGTTATGTTTCGCTCTATCAAGGCCGTTTAGGGCGCTCGGCGTCGTGTTGCGGACGTCTCTGCCTGCAGGCCCCCTCGAAACGTAGATCCGACGTGAAATGCAGAGCATCGATCCTGGCTTGCCAGTATTTACCGTTTCTTCCACGAATGATGTGATCGATAGGTCACTGGCTTCACGTCGTTTTTCTGCCGACCTCGTGGGTGGGGTTTCCGGGCTGGCGCTGCTATTGGCTTCGATTGGCATCTACGGCTTGCTGACTTGTTGACGCCCCACATGGGTGGCCGCGAAAGCCGCAGAGATCAAGTTTCGCGGTCGATAGCCCGAACAGATCGCGGATTGTCTGACTGACAGGTATGCGGTCTGTGCAGGACAGGTGTAGCTTATCTCTCCAAGGTAATTTCTGAACTGATCTAGAGCGAAATCGTCCCAACCGAGATCAACGCAGCTAACTATTGTCTGGCTCACTAGTCAATCACAGGTAACCTGTTCCGTGGATTGTTGTGCGAGCTTTGTTTCCTCGACCTCGTCGACAAGGAGATAAGGAATGCCGCGAATCATCAGTGTCGCGCTCTTGTTCTGCGTGGGAATTGAAATGACTGCGCAGACTCAGGATCAAGTAAAGGTGGTCAAGATCAGGGACTCCGTCTATATGGCTCCTGTCACGGGCAATGTTTACATGGTAGCTACGCCTGACGGAAATGTAATCGTCGATACCGCTGGAAAACAACAGGCTGAGGCGGCTAGAAGAGTCCTGCTTGCGGAGAGCCATGCCCCGGTGAAGTACATCATTTTGACCCATGGCCATGCAGACCATATCGGTGGAATCGATCTTTGGAAAGAAGCTGGAACTCAGATCATCGCGCAAAGAAATTATGTTGAATTGGTTAACTACGTCACCCGGCTTGAGGGTTTCTTTGCTCCCCGCAACGCGGCCGCGTTCAATCGTCCCGCAGACGATGTAGGGCCTTGGCGTGGCAACTACGCGGCCAAAATCGATCCAACCATTCTGTTCGACCAGAAGTACGAGTTTACATTCGGGGGACTCGAATTTCAGCTGTTTAGTACGCCAGGCGAAACACCCGATCATCTGACCCTGTGGATTCCCGCTTACAAGATTGCCTTCATTGGTGATAATTACGCTGGGATCCCAATAGCCGAACCGATGTCCTTTCCCAATATCTACGCAATACGGGGCACCAAGCCCCGCTGGGCGCTGGACTGGATCCAGTCGATTGATAAAGTATTGGGACTCCAACCTGACATCGTGCTGAATGGTCACGGGGACCCGATCTTTGGGAACCAGGAAATTACGCGACGGCTGAAACGCTATCGGGACGCGATTCAGTACGTCCACGACGAAACTGTAAAGGGGATGAACTCCGGCAAAGATGTATTCACACTGATGCAGGAAATCAAACTCCCCGCGGGTTATGACCTAAGTCAAGTATTTGGGAAGGTGAGCTGGACCGTTCGCGGAATCTATGACGGATATGCGGGCTGGTATGACATGAACCCGGCAACCATGTACGAATTGCCCCCTTCTTCCGTGTACCCGGATCTGGTCCGACTCGCTGGAGGACCGGAACCCGTGGTGCAGTTGGCTTTGGAAAAGCTACATGCCGACAAACCGGTTGAGGCTCTGCACCTGACCGATATGGCCCTTGCGTCCGATCAGAAAAACCGGGCTGCATTGAACGCGCGGATTGAGGCCCTGGAATACCTTCAAAAACATTGTGAAAACTTCGTCGAGGAGGGCTGGCTGGAATACGGAATCACCAAAGCGAAAAAGAAACTAGCAGCAAAATGAATTCGCTAGGCCAGTGCGTTTCGACGCACTGGACATTGCCGTTCGTGGAGGCTCAAAATGCGATTCCGAGGCAACTGGTTTCAACCTGTCTCGTCAGTTCTTTCACTTTGCTTGTTACTGGCAATTCCAATGTTCGGCCAAGCGGAACGAAAAGGGGGCGGGCTGGCCGACATGGAAGTGGTGAACGGGAAAGCCGAGATGGTGACCTACCGTGGTCGACAAGCGGTTCATTTAATACCCTCGCCGGATCATCAGGGGCCGGAAGATGCAATCATTGGAATCCTCAGCGGCTCGGACTTCGGCGATGGAGTCATTGAAACTGAAGTAGCCGGGGCACCGCGCTCCGGCACTCCCGAGGACTCACGCGGCTTCATCGGGATTTCCTTTCATGTCCAACCACATGGTTCGCGATTCGAAAACATTTATCTGCGACCCACTAACGGGCGAGTTGATGATCAACTTCGGCGTAACCATTCGGTGCAATACGCCTCGGAACCAGATTTTCCATGGTACCGTTTGCGTAAAGAGAATCCAGGCGTTTATGAATCCTATGTAGATCTGGAGCCGGGTGAATGGACGCAAATGAAGATTGCGGTTTCAGGCACAATAGCTCAGCTCTACATCCATGACGCAGCCCAGCCGTGTCTGGTTGTGAAAGATTTGAAGCTGGGACAGACACGCGGACAAATCGCTCTTTGGGCACATTGGACCACCGATGGTTATTTCTCAAATCTACGCGTCACGGGAAACAAGCATCCCTGATGAGGAAACATTCATGCGTGGGCAGTCGTACCGATCTAGGGTTTCTCGAAACCAGACCAGCGACCATTTTGGACCGATGACCCAGACTGCGTCTTCCATTTATGCAACATTTTCGCTTTAAACCGAGTTTTGAACTGCCCAACCAACTCAAGGACGAGTTCAGAGACGGCAGGGAATTACTCTGCCTGGTCTACGAATACTTATCCTTGGACAGCAGGATGGTTTGCGCGAGGGAGCGCATCGCTGCAGGCTGGCTCGCGAGACGCCGCTTGAGGCGCTGCTCCAGTTGGTCCGCAAAGATGGCAAGCGTCTCGCCGTTGCCAACGCCCGCGGGATTAAGCGCGCAGGCAAGCGATGGCACAAAAATCGAGCGGAAGAAAAGGGCGCGCTTGGTTGTGAGAGCTTCCTTGTCTCTATCACGGGAGTACTGATCCCACGCAGCGTCCGAGACCTCGTAGATCGCAAAATCTTCCACGGTTAGTTGTTGGAATTTTCCATTACGCTCGAAGGGCGCAAGAAGATCCCGTTTCCGCCGAGGATGAGCTCTGAGCGTCATTCGTGAGCGTTCCTCAGATGTGATAGTGCCATCGGCGACCATTTCCTCCAGCGCCGCATTCGCATGGTCGAATATGGGTTCGAGCCCTGCCGAGCCATCATCAGCAATTCCAGGAAGAACTACGACCAAGCGGCCTCCAGGGCGCAATTCTCTTGCTCGCAACATGAGGAATGCTTCCCAATCCTGCGCGGCCTGGCGTTCGAATTGAGCGCGTACCGTGCCTGTGCTGCGAATAGAAATGAAGTGGTCGGGAATTAGTGCCGGCACTCGGCTGAGCCACACTGCGGCGTAGGAGGACCATCCGATATGCACGGCGCAGGCTGGCAGTACCTTCTCGTAGAAGGATTTGCCGATCGCCGCGGAATAGACTTCGGGTTCACCCACGCCATATCTGCCCGGGTCGGCATCCAGGACTTCGAACAGGGAGTTAAAGTCATTCGAGGGTTGGTCGATGTGGAAAACGGAGATGGCACGGTTTGGACGGATGCGCTTTCTCAAGCTGCTGATTGCGACCTGCATCGGAGCTAGCGAATTTTTCCCTTGAGACGATCCGTAGTCAGCAATGACGACGGGCTCGTCGTCCAGGTCGAGTTCTACTTCTCTGATCGCCTTTTCAAGTAGAGGGAGTGCCAAGGCGGCGCCGTCTGCCGGCAGTTTTGCATGCTCGTTGTACGCTCCCTTACCTTCCATAACGGCGTGACATTGTCCAGGTTCATTCGACATCTGAAAATTCTCCTTAGAATTCAAGAATGCTCAAGAAAATCGAGACACCCTTGCCGGATCGTCCCTGGTCGCGCTCATCTGCAACGATCGCATATGCCACATTCGCTGTTGAAGACTAAGATCGAGGCGACAAACATCGTCAGGCCACACTAATCGTAATCACGGTTCCGAATTGTGGCTGGTCGCGGCAGAGGTCGTCACGGACAATGCTAGTACTGCCGACGCGAGCAAGAGCATCATCCTTTTCATGGTGTTCCCCTTTTTCATTTCACCTGCGAGTGTCCTGCAGCAACGACCGCTTGTCGTGGGCCGCCTGACGGCCTCAAGCGAGCCCTCCTGGAATGTGGGCGAGGCGAGGCAGTGCTGGTAGTCTGCCTGGGCTTGCGATCGCGCGTTCGCGACTTCGAAGGCGGCGGGACAACCTTGGTTTGGGCCGCCCACGGGTCATACCACGTCGGGTCAACTTCTTGTTCGGCGTGGACCGGGAGCCCAAGAGCTGGCATGACCATCGCAGCTAGCAGCGTGGCCTTTAGCAAAAACATTCCGTCGAGTCTCGTTCTTCTTGACTGTTTCACTGAGCACCTCCTCTTCGAATAGGGCTGTGGGTTCCCGGAACTTCCCTCTAACTCCGGGCTGAGCACCTTCACCTGAAGTTTCATTTCGTTAGCGGCGGAACCTTCGCCGCAATTCATTGCCGGACAGCGTGCTTCCCATCGCTATTGCAATTTCCTCCAACCGTTGTTCGCGAACGCTCCTCCGGTTAGCTCTTGAAACTGCCCTCCAGTTGAAGGCGTATTCCCTTCGCCTAAGGACAAGCTCCTCCCAAGACATCGCGCGAGGAGCGCCAACCCCTCGCGCGGTTTGTCGACCGATCAATTTGGAGACTGGCGCGATGCCAACTTGCCGGGCACTACGACCGCCGGGTTCGCCGGGATAGCTGGGGCCGTGTATGGCTTAGGACGCACGGGCGTCGTCCAGCGCTGAGCCGGTTTCGGAGACGGCAGGCGCGCGCTGTCTTTCATCTTCGCCACCATCGCGGTCTCATCTTCCAGGCGCGCGTTTTCATAGCCGCGCCGCAGGGCCACGATACGATAGGAGAAAGCTACATTCGACCGTCCGCCCCCAACCTCATGTACCTCAAATCCGGTGGCCGACTTGTTGCTGATGTACAGACCGCGACATTCTCCCTCCGGCGTAAGAAACACGTGGTAGTCGGAGGCGGCATCTATCGTCTCAGCGAAGGTGGAATCTAGAGCAATCCTGCCAACGCCGCTTTCCAGGCGCCCGCTGCCAAAATCCTCGAACCAGTTCTGCGGCGATTCGACAGCATGGAGAGCTACCTGGCGCTGACCGTTGTCGACCGGGACCACGAGCGAGTGCGCGCCCGTGCAAAACAGAACCCCGGCGGTGTTTATGTTGCAGAACTGATTGAGATTAACGGCTTGAACGTTCAGCATCACGGCGTTGGACACACTACTCTCGAAGTTAAGGATATTGGCCGTTAGAGCAGTCGAGCTGTTGTTCGCCAGGAACAGCGCTTGACCTTCATCTGCCGTGCCCACTAAGCCCGCTGCACTGTTCGCGTCCGACGATGTGTCTCCCCAAACGCCGACCGCACAGCAGCCAACCCCGCCACCGGTCACGCTTTGCCCCTGACCCAAGCCCCACACGCCGGTGCCCGTTGGACTGAAGCTTTGACCGGTTACACCGAAGGTCTTGTTCTGGTCACCATCGGCGACACCGGAAACGCCGGTGGCGAAATCGGTGTTGCTAAAGTTGTATCCCTGCACCCCATTGGTAGCGCCGCTGGTGTTCTGGGCAATTCCATACACGGCAGCGGACCCGGCGGTTGTCGTGTTGAGCACACCGACCGTGGCGCGGGCGAACCCGCTGGTCAGAGATGAGAATCCGAAAATACCAGTGCCGCCTTGCCCGGAAACGCCGATGCCATTGCTCGTTCCAGTCGCGACCACGCCGGTCGAACCAGTCCCCGTAACACCTATACTGTTCGTGCCTGTAGCCTCACCCTCCACGCCGATAGTGCCACCTACGCCGGTCACGCCTCGCGTGGTGCCATTTCCCACCACGCCGTTAGGGCCGTTACCTTGAACTCCGGCGCCACCGCCATTTGTATTTGTGTTTACGCCTAGGACTGCTATGCCCGACGCGTTTTGATTTCCGACGCTCACGACAGCACCACTGGTGTTGGCTGTAAAGGAACCTGTTTTGCCCAACACTTGCCCCGTAGAGGCGCTCAGGTTCCCGCTCAGCGAAAGATTCCCCGCGATTCCGACGGTAGTCCCGCTCTGGCTGATGACTGAGTTGTTGACCTTCGCACTGCCGCCGTTGGTGGAGAATTTGGGAATGAAACTGGTGTTGCACGCCACCCCTCCGGCGCAACTGATCTCGTTGGATTGCTCTGGCGGCTGCGTTGTTTGTGTAGAGGCGTTAGCGGACTGAGGCGCTGCAAGTTGAAACGCAGAAATCGGTTTTCCACCAAGCGTTTCCGCGTCGGCGGCCTTCAGCGCGTAGGGTGCGCTGACCAGGAGCACGCGCGGCTGTTCGTTTTGCCCTTGCATCTGCACGCCCACCCACCGCGCCTCATTGGAGCTGAAAAATCCTATGGGCAGCCCGTCCGGCTTCGTGGTTCCCAGCATTGCGGTGTATCGGCCATTTGCATCTGCCTGGAGATTCTGCGTCTCCAGCCACAGCGGTGCGCCGCCCTGCTGGTCCTTGTAAAAGGCGAAGGTTATGCCGACGACCCCTGTCTTCGGCGCGCCTGCCTCGTCTCTCACCACGCCGCTGAACTTGATCAGGCGGGGCACTGTGATGGCGGTGGTGTTGGTGGCGTCCTGCGTGAGCCCTAAGGGACTCAGGGCAAGCAGCAATGTGGCGACAATCAAAGCGAATCCAAAAGTACGAAGGGCTTCCGTTTTCATGTTAATTCTCCTTAATTTTTGTGTGTGCTCAACCGCGCTTGGAGGGCAGCCGTTCTTGCGGTCTACCCCCGCAGCGTGGAACAGACGGCTTTACTGGTTGATGTTGCAGACATATGTGTTGCCCTGCTTGATGGGGGCAGTGCACAACGGTCCAAGATTGGTCTTCGCATTCGGCACGGTGATCATTGCGTTGGGACCGGCTACGTGTTGACCGTTGAATGGCGTCGGCTTATTCGCATCGAAGCCGCAAGGGACTGCATCCTTGGGGTTGTCGAACCAAAAACCAACATGCAGGGCGTTGGTCGGGGCCAGATTGGTATCTGGATCGAAGCCAAAGATCTGGTCCAGCAGAATGGTATGAATGGTCGCGTTAATATTTCCGTACTGGTCCGCTTCCAGGTCCGTCTGATACCAGGCCAGTCCAAAGTTGGTAAAGTTGGGATCGACCTGCCCATCGGCTAACAGCTCGCTGCGCTGGACCGTGAACAGATCGAAGCCCAGATTAGGCTGGAAGTTCTGCCCGGTAATATATAAAGTGTCGGCAAGACTGCCCCGCACCACCGCAACCTCAGCGGTGGCGTTAGACCCAAAGCAACTGGTGAAGGGCGGGTTTGGGTACAGCTTGAAGGTCTTCTTGTGAACCTCCGCAGCCTGCGTTTGTACCCCAGCAGTAAGAATGGTTAAAGCAAGTGCCAGCAACATGAGGCACTTGCCGGCTTGCGTTATTTTCTTTGCGTACGTCATTCGATCACTCTCCTGATTTGTTGAATTGAACTGCGACCGATGCGGGGCTCGGCGATCGGATCGTCAGCGGGCCTGCGCTTCGACCGGATCACTCTTGCTCGAAAGCTGCGGAAGTGTCCTGAGAACTTCCTAAAAGATCTCTAAAAACGATCAAAAAAATCTAGGAAAGCTGTATCTGGCTGGAAGGAAAGGGAACCGCTGAGGGATGCTCGAATACGCGACTACTGTTTGCGAGGAGTCGGCGCAGGTGGAGAGTGCATTCTTCATCGTTCCGCGGCCGTTATTCTTGTTGTAGAATGGGGCGCGCAGTTTTCAGATCGAATTCTTCGGCCTCGCGTGAGCTTGCTGAATGAAGTGATCGAAGCCGGGAATCTGATCTGGGCCTCCTCGCGGGAAACCTCAACGACAACGGACTCGCTTTATCCAGCGGAGTCCACTGTACCGGGCGGAGGAGCGGTTTAGGGACCGTCTGCCAGAAGCTGGTCAATGAGTACAGCCAACCACTTCGAGCCACGTCTGGGAGGGTCCCGGAAGGCTCAGTTTTACGAATTCCATCCGTTTCTTCTGGATACGATTCAGCACCTCTTGCTGAAAGAGGGCAGACCTGTAGCCCTCACCCCAAAGACCTACGACACCCTGCTTCTGTTGGTTCAAAATAGCGGGCGAATGCTCTCCAAAGAAGAACTCATGAAGACCCTGTGGCCCGACAGTTTCGTCGAGGAATCGAACCTGACCCAGCAAGTTTCCATGATCCGCCGAGCCCTCGGTGACTCTCCCGGCGACCCTCGTTTCATCGTTACCGTTTCTGGACGTGGTTATCGCTTCAGTGCGGAAGTCAGGAGTTGGGAGGATGAGAAAGAACATTTTGGCTTCGCTTCCGCGCTGCAATCGGTCAGCCAAGCCGCTAGCCGAAACGGCGAAAAGGTTCGGAGCGGGGAGTTGACCGCGACAGAAAATGCCGAACTGATCGCATCGCCGCTAGAGCGGAAAGACCACAAGAAAATCCGATGGACAATCCTCTCGATTGCCGCACTTGCACTGCTAGCCGTCGCGATATTAGCCGTCACAAGATCCCTGCATCCGGCCAAACCGAAGACAAACCCGGCCTCACCCGTACACCACAGTTTGGCGATTCTTCCCCTACAAAACCTCAAGCGGGATCCCGCCAATGACTTCCTGGGATTCTCCCTGGCAGACGCCGTCATCACCAAGCTCGACTACGTGAGTTCGTTGACTGTTAGACCTTCCACCGCGGTTGAGAAATATCGAAACCAGGTGATTGATATTCAAAAGGTCGCCGCAGACCTGAGCGTTGACACCCTGTTGACCGGGAGCTTCATTCGCGACGGTGATGATCTGCGAATTACCTATCAATTGATTGATGCCAAGGCCGAGAAAATTATGGGCAGGGGTACGATTGATCTGAAGTATGACAAGCTCTTGCGGGTCCAGGACAATGTAGCGCAGCAGATCATCAATGGACTGCAGTTGAACCTGTCACCATCTGAGGCGGACAGCATCAAGCCTGACGCCCCGATCAATCCACTCGCATATGAATACTATCTGCGTGGAGTCGATCTTCATAGTGAACACAATTTTCCTCTGGCGATAAAAATGCTGGAGAAATCGACCGAGATCGACCCGAACTATGCTCCCGCCTGGGCCTACCTTGGGGCATCTTATACCTCCGATGCTGCTTTCGAGTTTGGCGGCCGTGAACAGTACCGCCATGCGCAAACCGCTTATGAACGCGCGCTCGCGATCCAGCCGCTGCAACTGGACGCACATATTTTCCTGGCAAACCTCCTCGTCGACACCGGCAAGGTTGAGCAAGCGGTGCGCTTGCTGCGGGATGCGCTCAAAACCTATCCCAACCAGGCAGCGGTGCATTGGGAGTTGGGATATGCCTACCGCTTTGCCGGCATGCTGAACCAGTCGGTCGCCGAGTGCGAGCGCGCCCGCCAGCTCGATCCTCTGGTCAAAGCCAACGGCTCAGTCCTCAACACCTACCTCTATCTCGGAGACTACGACAAGTTTCTTCGCAGCCTGCCCGATCAGAACGACTCCCTCATTCTTTTTTATCGCGGTTTCGGAGAGTATTACCAGAAAGATTGGCAGCAGGCCGCCAAGGATTTCGATCGCGCGAATGACCTGGATCCTTCACTGTACGCGCAAATCGGAAAGGCGTTTAGTAATTCAATTGCGCATAGGGATGCGGAGGGACTGGAAATCCTGCGCGGTCTGGAGAGCAAGATCGGAGAACGCGGAGTTGGCGACCCCGAAGGCATATACAAGATTTCACAGGCTTACTCAATATTGGGAGACAAACCCTCCGCGCTGCGGGTATTGCGTCAAAGCATTGAAGGTGGGTTCTTTTGTTACCCGTATTTCACCAGTGATCCGCTCTTGACCGGACTGCGAAATGAGCCTGAGTTCAACGCACTGTTGAATGTTGCTCGCCAGCGACACGAAGCATTCAAGAGCAAATTCTTCTGACGTTCATGATGCTACATCGGCCCGCGCAGAGACTTTCAGCCCGCGCAAGCGCACAAGTGAGTTCGGTGGCCACTACCGCAAAACCGGAGTGATCGCGCCAGCTTGCGGTTTTTTTCTTCGTCTTGGAGAACTTATTCCTGTCGACGGCAATTCTCCACCAAGCGTCTCTCTCGCCAGTCCGGAGTTGCCAAGTGCGCAATAATAAACTTCAAAAACGGCAAAAACACCGTCAAGCCGCGTACTTTGCGCAAGCCAACGTGTGCCGCAATAAACAGCAACATACGACCAACAACTACTCACCATGTACTTCTCATATGGAGGACTACACAGGAGCAGCTGACAAGGGTTATCGATGATCCACATCGAACGTCTCAGGTGTTTCAACAGCATCGGGCGGCTTAGAGATAGAAGGCCACGAGGGTTCGGTCAATCTTATCCTTTGGTGGCTTTGGCTTGGACAGCTCGAATCTGGGGCATCAAGATGTCGCGAACGTAGTGCCAGTAAGGGACCATCTTGAGGGCAGCCCGTGCGTACTGCTCGGCAGCGTTCAAATCTGGCGTGGTTCGGTTCAGATTCGACCACGCGAGACTCATCAGCAACTCGGGTTCTCCCCATGAGGGCTCCAGCGGATCGCTAGCGTCGCGCTTCTGGTTGCGGACGGATTCCAAACCTCTGTTGTAACTTTCGAACGCCTTTTCCTGACCATCCCCCCGCTCTGGAGGTGACGACCAACGAATGGGACCTAGCACCCAGAGCAGACGAGGATTATCTGGGGCCGTCGCCATTGCTTCTTTCAAAAGCTGACTCGACTGTTGCAACAGTTCCTGAACGCGGGTTGGGTCTTTCCTGTGCAAGTACATCAGGTAGCCCAGACTCGAGCCTGCTCCGATCTTAGGTTCCACGAAGGCAGGGTCCAAGGCAATGGCATCTTTGAAATCGGTGGCTGCCTGCGTAAGATCCTCTTCCAGATCCTTCGGAGTGGGGGTTTCGTTGAAGCCGTTAATCGCTCTGCGCCAAAGCGCAAATCCACGCCAGTAGAGCACCCTCGATGCCAGTTTGTTGCCTCCTGGGATGCGGGTGAGCTCGTCGTGGAGACGCTTCAGGGTTGGGCGGTCGCCTTCGTAGTCCGCCCGTTGAATCTGGGTGACGATACGGATGATGGAATCACCTGAAAGCTCAAGGCTGGTCTTATCGGCGGGGTAAAGCTCAGTCGCGGCGGACAAGACGAATAATACTGTCAATACGCCTACAAAAGCTCTGCCATTTCGAGCATCACTCATGCACTCCTCCTTGCTATTGAGTTAACGCCGTTTGTTGGAGTTGCGCGCTTTGATTTCGTGGAAAAATACCATTGATGCCCTTCAGGATCCTCCGCCCCGTACCGGCGATGGCCGTAGAACGTATCTTCGGGTTCTTCGAGAATGTTCGCCCCCGCTTTCTTGGCATACGCAAAATGTTCATCCACATCGTTCACCTTGACGTAAAGAGTCTGCGTGGCTTCGCCGAGTTTCTTGGGGTTCTTGTACCTGGGTCCCGGATACCCCACCATGATGAGATCGTCACCGAGCTTCATCGCCGCGTGACTAAGCTTACCGTTCTTGCCTGACATCGCCCGCCCGGACTTCTTGAAACCGAAGGCTTTTGACAGAAACCTCATGGCACCGGCAACATCTTCATAAAGAAGGTATGGGGTGATCAACGCCGTCTCCCACGTCTTTGGTCGGATCGGGTGAAAAGTGCAGTTATTGTAAGGATAGCCACCGCGGGCGCCCCTCCACCCCAGGCGTATTTTGAGGAGTTCGAATGTTGGCTCGGAGCCATGCCACCTCCATAACCGCCCAGATCGCGATACCTCCTCCCCAGGCGGTTCTCCCGTTTTTCGACTCCCAAAATATAGAGCGTCCCTGCATCTGGTGCCAGAGATTTTCGGTGAACCAGCGAGTTTCGTCGGTCAACGTTCGTGCAATCGGGCACTGGGTGCGATAACTTGAGCAGAATCATGCGAAGGGCCATCAAACGCTGCGCGATTGTCTTAGGGGCATGGCTGCCGTTCTTCGCGATTTGGTTCTTCTTCGCGATGTTGTACGCGCACTATCCGTTGCGCGCGGCGTTGGTCGCGAGCGTGATCTCGATGGGCAGCGCGAGTCTGATCGGAATCGCTGTCTGGCATATTTGCCAGCGCTGGCCCTGGCCACTTCGTCTCGACTTGAAGTTCTATGTACTTCAAATCCTCTTCGCCTCAGCGTATTCAATTCTCTGGACTATTTCGGTTTATTGGCTCGAGTCGATACGCCGTGGCAGCAACGCTCTGCGGGATTTCCGGAGATCCCCTCTTCTCGGCTGGCAGCTTCTGACAGGAATTTGGCTCTATGGGGTGTTCGCAGGCGTGTCCTATGCGGTGCAGACGAGGAGTCGTTTGCACGAAAAAGAGACGCTGGCTGCACGTGCGGAAGCGCTAGCGGCCGCTGCGCGTCTGGATGCAATTCGCGCGCGTTTGAATCCACATTTCCTGTTCAACGCCCTTCACACGCTGGCCGCTCTTGTGAAGTTCCGCCCGATGATGGCGGAAAGCGCCATTGAGCGCCTTGGGGACATGCTGCGCTACACCCTGAAAGAAGATGGCCGTGAGCTGGTCGAATTTTCTGAGGAATACGACTTCACCCGTCAGTACATCGCCTTTGAGCAACTTCGCTATGAAGACCGACTGAAAGTCGATCTTCAAATTGACCCAGAGTCTTTCAACTTCGATGTCCCGCCGTTTTCGATACAGACATTGGCCGAAAATGCCGTGCACCATGCCATCTCCGTCCGCTTGGAGGGTGGCTCAATATGGATCAAGTGCTCCTACCGCGCTGGCCGACTTAGTGTAAGCGTTCGAGATGACGGACCCGGAAACGGGGCTGACGCGGGCCAAACGCACCAATTCGGTTTGCGTTCCCTGCGGGAACGTCTGCGGGCGGCGTACGGACCGGTGGCCGATCTGTGCGTCCACAGCGGTCCCGAAGGTTTTGAAGCTAGTTTTGTAGTTCCGTCTTCCTCGGAATCGTCCTTAGTCGATTCGCGAGTCTGTCGGTAAATGCCGATGAAGGGTTCCGTTCTGATCGCCGATGATGAGCCGCTGGCTCGACGCTCCCTGCGCGAACATCTCCTCGGCCTCGGCTGGGCGGGGCCGATTCATGAGGCGCCCGACGGTAAAACGGCGATTGCGGTAGCGAACGGTAAAAGGCCTGACCTACTGTTCTTGGACATCGTGATGCCGGGCGCGACGGGATTAGAAATCCTCGAGCAACTTGATTATGAACCTAAGGTGGTCTTCACAACTGCTCATGACCAATACGCCGTCACCGCCTTTGAACTTGGTGCTCTGGATTACCTGCTGAAGCCTTTCGGACGTGAACGGCTGGAACGCGCCGTGCGGCAAGCCCAAGCAGCGGTAGATGGCTCGGCGGCCCCGTTACTGTCCCGTGTAAGAGAATCGCTTGAACAGATACGTCCGCTCGCAATAATCTTTGTTCGCGACGGTGCCCGCATTGTCCCCATTCCTCTGGCAAACCTCGAGCGTGCACAGGGATCTGATGACTACGTGACGATCTCCACGACAAAGAAACAATATCTGGTCAGCGTCCGTTTGTCCGATCTCGAAGGCCGCCTCAAAGGAGCAAATTTCTTGAGAATCCACCGATCCCACCTTGTTAACCTTGAATACGTGACATCCATTGAGCCGTACGACAGTGCACGGGTCCAGGTTGTCATGAAGAGTGGCGCACGGATCGTCGCCAGCCGGACAGGCTCGAAACGACTGCGTGATCTGGCGCTCTGATACTAAAGGACGTGATTCTTCTTTACAGTTCCTGGCGTATCGTCGGCAAACCGGGAGCTATCCAAAAACGGGTTTCTAAGCGCTTTGATGTCGATCCGCGAACCTTGCACTCGGTGTACACTCGGGAGCGAAGAGCGAGGTCACTGCAAGAATGTCACCCATTCATCATCCCAGGAGTTCTTTCACTAGGGATGAGACCCTGGGTATGGAGACGAGCATTACCCGGCGCGACTTTCTTGGCACTGCTCTATTGGCTTCCGGGTCCGCGTTGTTCGCAGCCATGCCCCCTTCGGAGCTGCTAGCAGCACAAGAGAATGACTTCACTGGTTATGGCGGCGTCGGCGAATACAGCAACGCGAATGGCAACACTTGGGATGTTTTGCAAGCTGGTCATGCGATTCGTGACCGCTTGTACGATCCTCTTCCTGCGGGAATCGTTGATACCGGGGAAATCTATGACTGCGTAATTATCGGCGGCGGAATCAGCGGGCTTGCTGGAGCCTTGTTTTTCCAGCGTGAAGCCGGTCCCGGCATGAAATGTCTGATCCTCGAAAACCATCCCATTTTCGGCGGTGAGGCGAAGCAAAATGAGTTTCTGGTCGAAGGCAAGCAACTGCTCGCACACCAAGGCTCAGCCATCTATCAAGTTCAATACCCACATAGCTTTCTCGCACAGTTCTATGAGTCCATCGGATTACAGGCACCGCGGTTGACCTATCAAAAGTGGGTTGGATCAGACCCGGAGTTCCCCCTCTCCAATACACCGTATGAGGCAGTGGGTCTGCAACATGGACAATACGGGTTTTGGTTTGGAGCAAGATTCAATCAGAGACCGGGAATGTGGCTGATGGATCCGCTTGGGAAAAGCCTACACGGCGCTCCCGTTTCATCCGCAACGCGACTCGAGTGGCTGCGCTGGTTGAAAGGTGAATCGGCGGAAAAGACGAAGTTCCAACATCCCAAAGTAGAAGGCGACGCGACTTCCCGATACCTCGACTCAATCACGCTGGAGCAGCACTACATGGAACGTTTCGGCCTCAGCCGCGAAATGGTTCGCAGTTTTCTCTCGCCCGTGGAGGGAGGGGGTTCCGGCTTAGGCCCCGATGCTTTATCGGCATACTCAGACTACGCGTTTGAAATGCTGCACCCTTTACCAGAAGGGAATGGTGGTTCGGATCAGATGTTTCCGGGTGGCAACGCGACAATCGCGAGATTGATGATGAAGAGTCTGATCCCTGGCGCAATCGACGGTCCGCACAGCGTCGAAGGAGTTTGCCGGAACCGCGTCAACTTTGCAGCGCTGGACATCCGCCGGAGCCCCCGCGAGAATTCGCCTGTCATCCACCGTCGTCCATGTCGAGCACGATGGGGAAGCGAACAAAGCCAGCTCAGCTTCGATCGTGTACTCAAAGAAAGGCAAACTATATCGAGTTAAGGCGCGCTCGGCCGTAATGGCGGGCGGATGTTGGACTACGAAGCACATTGTCAAGGATCTCCCGGAGGCACACCGCGTGGCCTATGGGCAGTTCTACCGCTCGCCCTGCATGATGGTCAGCGTTGCTGTGAGAAATTGGCGTTTTCTATACAAGATGGGAATGAGCGGTTGTCGGTGGTTTGAGGGGTTGGGAAACTACATGGAGGTTCTGAAGCTGGCGTTGACCGGCGTTGAAGATGAAACCATCGGTCCGGACTCCCCCGTCGTGCTCAGCTTAAAAGTTTTGTACTCATATCCCGGGGCTCCAACCGAAGAGCAGGGGAATCGCGGCCGCGGAGAGATGCTGGGCACATCTTTCAGAGATTATGAACGACAAGTCCGCGAACAATTCACCGAGATGTTCGCAAGCGGCGGATTCGACGCACGGCGGGACATCGCCGGAATCATCTTGAATCGCTGGGGACACGCCTATCTGAGTCCTCAACCCGGGTTCTTCTTTGGACGCGATGGTCAACCTGCCCCTCGCGAGATCTTACGCCGTGCGCCACACGGGCGGATCGCATTTGCTAACACCGACCTGGCCGGAGCGATGGACCATCGCTATTCCATACTTGAAGCAAAAAGAGCAGTGGGCCAACTCCTCGATCAAGTGTTGAGCTGAGACGAGAACAGCCATTTCTGCTCGGTTAGTTTTAGCTAAAGATGCGATCATTCGAACATAGGCATTGATCAACGTGCTTGTCGGTACCGAACATTCAACCTAATGTTAGTTGGCCAGAAATGCTCATCTGGGGCCTCATGGAATATGAGGCCACCGAGAAGCAATGCCACATTATTAAGACGGCGTGCTCACTGGCAATCCTTTCGCGGATCTGTGTGAAGGTTTTGAGAAGTGCCTGCGGCCATTAACGACAGGCGCGACCCGGCAGAGCCGATTAATCCGATCGACACAATCATGGCAGAAGATACGATCGGCAACCTGCAGGGGTGCTAAGAAAGCAGGCATGCAAACCGTGTGGGTGCGCGCAGGCACAAAGGCATGCCAAATCGTCGCTCACGCAAGCTCCAGAAAAAGCTCGCTTCGGTCGATCATATCTACGCTACGCCGCATCACTTTCTGGACGCGCTGGATGCTGCGATCCGCGCTTCCAGAGAGTCCCTGTAAGGGCGGCGGTACCAGAGGCCGGGAGTAACGCTCGCGGAATGCTCTCATTCCAGAGAACTGCGATGACGTATTCCGCCACTCGTCATCACGGGCTCACCCCTCGCGCTGTTGCGAAGCCCGCCAGGCCACCAGTTCCAATCGCCCGCAAGGCGAAGGAGCGCGGGACCGATCACAATACGCACGAGTGTGGCGTCAATCAACACAGCGACCGCCAACGTAAATCCAATCATCTTGACCACCAGGAAACTTCCGAAGGTGAATGCCGCAAATACCACGATCATGATCGCAGCAGCGCTCGTAATCAGGCCCGCGGTTCTAGCCAGACCCTCCGGGATCGCATCCATCTCACTTAGACCGCTCCTTCTGGCTTCGAGAACGCGTGCAACCAGAAATACCTCGTAATCCATGCTTAGTCCGAAAACGATTGCAAAGGCGACGATCGGAACAAGAGGAAACACGCTACCGGTTCCCTCAGGAACTCCCAGAAAGCGGCTTCCGTGCCCGTTTTGGAAAACGAGAACCAATGCTCCGAAGGACGCCGCCACCGAGAACAGGTTGAGTGCGATGGCCTTCAGGGCGACGAAGACGGATCGGAATCCACAGAGTAGCGCAAGCAGCGTCCCCCCCACGATAAGCGCCATCACCGACGGAAAGCGGTCCCGAATAATCGTTTCATAATCGGCGTTCAGTGCCGGGATGCCCCCTACGAGAAGCGTTGCGCCAGGCACTCCGGTGAGATCCAGCGCGCCGGTCTTGCGAAGCTCTCGCACCCAATTGACCTGGTCGCGCAGGGAGATCGAACTCGCGGGTAAGACCTCGAGCAGCGCCGCTTTTCCGTCACTACTCAGAAACGTTCGGCGCGTCTCCCGCGAAAGGTCACGGAGGGAAGACCGGCTGCCCTCCGCAATCGTAGTGATAGAAATCACGCGACCGCAGCGAGGGTCGCTCGCGAGACGCTTGGTGACACGATCAAGTACATCCCACCCAGCGTCGGTTTTTGCGATGGAGTCCGTTGGAAGCTCGATGATGATGCGCAACGATTCAACCACGCCTTCCCGATCCATCTGTCTCAGGGTGTGGAGGGCATGGACTGATTCCGCCGCCTGCGGAAGCCAATCTCCCCGGGGGACGCTGGTATCGAGTTCTCTGATCTGCCAGGCGAGCAGAAGCAAAGGAGTGCCTGCCAAAAAGAGAGCAAGCCAGGGATGCGCGACAATCACCTTTCCCCATCGCCGCCAACGCTTTCCCGTACTCGCGGCCCGATCCGCATCCAACTTTGGAGTAAAAGGCAAGCAGCCAAGATTAATCCGTGGACCGAGCAACGCGAGCACTGCCGGAACCAGGGTATTTGTAAGCAGCACACTCATTCCCGCCACCAGGAATCCCGCGATACCGATGGAACGGATTTCGCTGATCGGAACCGTCAAGAGGGCTAGAAATCCGATGGCTACTGTTGAGGCTGAAATCAAAAGCGTGCGACCCGCCTGACGTGCTGCGATGACTGACGCCGCGGGTCCGTCGTTCCCGGCGCAAATCGCTTCCCGGAAGCGGCTGACCATGAGGAGCGCGTAGTCGATGCCCAGGCCCAGGCCAAGCATGGTGGCCAAATTCTGAACCAGTATGGACAAGTGCCAACGCTGCGCCAGAAATCCCGTAATCGCCAGAGTGGTCGCGATGGCAAGCTGGCCAACCGCCAATGGAATCAGGGCGGCGATCAGGCTTCCAAAAGCCACCAGCAGAAGTGCGAGGGTCGCGGGAATCACCAGACTTTCGCCGCGTCGCACATCGTCGGCGCTCGCTTTACGAATGTCGAAATTCAGCGGAATCTCGCCTGTGAGTTCGAGCTTAACCGCCGGATAACGGCCCCTCAGTTGATTTTCTAGCGAGCTTGCGAGCTGGTGAAGCTTCGGAACAAGCGACTCCACGGGACCGTCGGTCGACATGAGGCCCACCAGAACAAACGTTCCCCCTCCCCGGTCCAAAAAGATCGGATCGCGAGAGTCGAGATAGGACACAACTCCCGAAACGCCGGGTTGGCCTCTCAGTCCCGTCACGATGGTTTCCAACGCTTGCCCGCCTTCCTCCGAACCCGCAGGCGGAAGTCCCTGAATCACCAGGACCACTTGGTCCACGAACGGCGACCGAAAACGATCAGCCAGCTCCTGCCGAACGGTTTCAGCCTGGCTCCCTTCGACGCGGGTTGCGGTCTCCAGGTGACGCTCCGCGTGAAAAGAGAATGGAAGAAGTGCAATGGCTGCTGCGAGGACGATCCCTGACACCCAAAACCGGCGCACATGCATCACATTCATCATGTCACAACAAGCGTCGTCACTGAAAGTTTCCGCAAGGCATACACTTCCGCGGGAATCACATAAGTAGCTATCCGAATCTGCTAAACTTTCGCCATCGGCTTAGGAAAATCAATTCGCTTCTTGTTGTCGTTCGCCCTGCTTGCCGTCGTCCGGCCTGCAGTGGCGCAACTTGCAGTGACAGACCCTCGCATTGGCGTCTGGACGCTCATCTCAGCGCAGTCTAGCCTTGATCCTCCGAATCGGCTCTCCATTACACATCTACATAACGGAGTTCATATAGTCATGTCAGGCGAAAGACATTTTGATTTCACTGCGAGTCGGAACGGACACGATTCGCCCGCACCCGGCAATCTTGGTTTCAATCAAATTGATCTGCGTAGAATCGGCAAGAGGCAGGCTGAGGTCACGGAAAAAAAAGACGGAACGATTGTGGCGACGGTTCGCGAACAACTTTCGAAGGATGGAAAGGAGCTAACGGCCACGACCTCGACCGCGGGCCACGCCGATCAGATCACCGTGTGGACGCGAACCGGAGGTGCGAAGCTCGCCACTGACCTGTTCGTAGGCGAGTGGACACAAGATCTCAGCAAGACGCGTTTGCGACAAGGTTTGGTGCTCAAGATCGAGGCGGACGGAAACGGTGGGGTCCGTTTTCTGGGTGACTTCAGCTATACCGCCCGTTTTGACGGGAAGCAATACGATTTAAAGAACTCGCGCAACGATACCGTGACGCTTGAACTTGTTGATCCTCACACGGTGGATGCGATTTACCGGCGGGACGGGCAAGTCACTCAAACGGATAGGTCGCAGGTTTCCGCGGATGGGCAGCAGATGACGCTATCGACCACAGGCACATTGGAATCGGGCCAGCGACTAGCGGAGAAGCTCGTGTTTAAGAAGTGATAGCGCATAATGCTTCTGCGCAGTGCAGAGGCCGATCGTTCCGCGGTCGATGAGTGTAATGGCGAGATTTTTTGCCAACTGACAAAGAGCGCTTGCGTTTTGCCGAGGGCTGAGGTGCCCGGCCGCATTGCACCCACTGCTCCATAGATTCTCTTGGATGAAGCGGGGACTGAGGTGAACGTCGAGTTGTACTAGTGGTGAATCACCAACCGCCTTAAAGCTGTAAATCTCGCCGGCCTTGGCACGCCTTCCGGTGCCTGAGCGAAAGCAAACATTTGACAAAGTCTCGACGAGAGCGTGACAGACGGTTCGCCCTGTTATGGTAACTTTTCGCCCCTTGCATCAAAAGAGTCGCAAACGAGACTGGAGCCGGAAATGAGACCAAGAAATTCGTCCAACCGTCTGTTTTTTCGCGTTATAGCGATAGCTTTGTGCGGCTTAACCTGTTTGGCCGCCGCTCAGACCGCGCCAACCCGAAGGCCCAAGGGACCAGGTAAGATCGTCGTGCGCCCGAAGTTCGGCGGTCCGATCTCCGGCTACGATATCGATCAGAATGGAACTGAAGGCGTGCTTACTGAATTCAAGCCTTTAAAGAATGGATACCTGAGTGCGGTTGAGACGTTCGACCAGAAGACGGGAAGAATCCTTAAAGTGATTGCGAAGACGGACCCAGGCGCGGGCGACGTTCTTATCGGCATCGTCGGCACTTCCACCGCCATTGTCGAACATGAACAGAATGCTGCCCACGGCGCCAAACGCACCTGGTATCTGATAAGTCCTCTTGATGCGAACAAGTACACCGGCCTGTGGCACCCGCCGCATTTCGACAATAACGACTTTACTTTTGGCGTCAGCCGGGATCAGGGAGCCGCCCACGCTGCGTTTATGGCGCTGCATAACATCTACCCCGGGGCCACCAACTTTGCCTTCAGCGAAGATATGGCAAAGTATACCTTTGGGAAAGAGATTGTGATGACCAATCCCAACTTCGAGCCTTTTTCCGAGCCCGCCTTCGCGTTCGATGTCAAGACCAACACGGGTGTGCTGGCGTCGGAGGGCGGGGGTCGTGAAAGCTCTCCGAAAATCGGTTTGGTCAACCTCGTCACCGGCAAGTTCCGCGACTTTCCGGGACTGGGCACGGGAGGCGTCTACGGGATCGCCGTTGATTCCGACGATGGGATCGCCTGTACGACCACCGGGGACGCTAACGTTGAGTTCTACGATCTGAAAACCCAGACCGGCTTCATCGAGTCGCTTCCCGGTGGGGGTGGGCAGCCGCACAGCGGGTTCGATGTCGAGTTCGATCCCATCCACAAGCTGTTCCTTATCTTCCAGGCCAGCGGTATAGGAGACGATAGCTACATCCAGGTCTACGATCCCAAGGGAAACTTGGTGGACTCGATAAATTTCGGCCCCCGCAACCACTACGGCGGCTACATCGCACTGCAGCCAAAGCAACGCAGCGGGTTCCTCGGCGAAGGTCCCGTCATACGGTCCTTCACATACTAGCTTTGATTAGATAGCGTCGGCTTCAAACGTAGGGCACAGGGCAAGGTCTTGCCGTTGAGGGACAAAGATGGCGGATGAATCGCACCTGTTCAGTTGCGATTAAAGCAGACGGAGCCTTTCCCAACGAATGGCGACAAGCCGTGGCTGCGCCCACTCTTAACGCCTTGACGGTTATGCACGAGTGATGGGCTGACCGGAAAGTTAGCTGTTGTAACCAGGCCTTTTCGCTCGTTGACCCCGCGATCATCTCACACCTGCTCCGAGGCTTCGATCTTCGGAATCTCCTCGATACACTCAGGATCTCCAGCGGCGGCCATGCATTGGAGGCAATCCGCACCGCAATCGATACTTCTCCGATGGGTCTCGATATTCAGTTCGCGCTCGCAGATCGGTGACACCGCGTTGACCTCACGAGCCGCGACCGAAATGATCCCCTTGCGATACATAAATTTCAGAATGCCGTTGACCGTATCTTCCAGAGACGGGTCCGGTTTGCCCCACGCGGAGGCATCCCGGGCCATTTGATAGGAAGCGCTGTCATACCGTTTGAACTCCATCGCGGAGATGTTGTCGACAGAGCCCACCAGAAAATCGAGCAAGGGGAAGAGAAGATCTTCCTTCCGGCATCTCCGGATCAGCTCGGGAACGAAATCGGGAAGGCTGAATATTTCGAATTGCCGGCCAGTCGCTTTGGTAATAAGTCCGGTAATATCCATCATGTTCGAATAGTCGTCCCGAACGACATGGTAAGTCTTATTGGCTGTACCGGGAGTGGTAGCGATGGCAACGATATTGTTCGCCACAATGTCAGCCGGAACAAAGCTGACCTGGTTGAGAGTATCGACGCCAATGCCGTGATTCACCATAAAGGCAACTAAGCGAACGGCGATATCGAAGTTGTTACCTCCGCCCGTGACGGAAGGACTCACGAGAGCCGGCCGGAAAACCCGCGCGGAAAGTCCCCGGCTGCGCCCGTCGACGACCACCTGTTCCGCTACCCATTTCGATTGGCTGTAGCCAAAATCGAGAAGCTCCATATTCTCGTTCAGGTCGGTCTCATACAAGACTGATTTGACCGCCCAGCCAAACACGAAAGTAGTCGAGACATAATTGAACTCTTTTGGCCTTCCCTCGAACGCCAATCTCACGACCTCATTGGTTCCTAACACGTTCGCGTCACGCATCAGGTCGTAGTTGAACAGGTAGTTCACGGTTGCACCGTTATGGAACACCGTGTCGATTTCACCCGCGAGGAAATTCCACACGTCCTGGATCAGGCCAAGCTTTGGCTGCGCTAGATCGCCGGAGACGGGGATCACGCGGGCCTCGAACATCTCCATCAGTCCCGCTCCGCAGGGTCCCATTGACTCCATCGCAGCTCTCAGTCTCTGCCTGCCCTGCTTTTCTTCGGAAGACCTGACGAGAACATAGATTTTCGCCCGTGTCTGTTCCAGCAAGCTTTTTATGAGGAAGGGCCCGATGAAACCGGTCCCGCCTGTGAGCAGCACCTGTTTCAGCATCGGTATCTCGGGCATGGGCACAGGCACCGGAGGCTCGAAGATGAGCTTTCTGTCGTCGCACATCATCTTTTTCTCAGCGGCGCACTGCTCTTCCCGGAAAGCCGCAAGGGAATCACGCAGATGAACCAGTGCCTCTTCGGGAGCGCGCTCCAGTTGTTCGGCTAGTTCAAACAACTCGGCTACACTGACACGCTGAATGACACCAATATCTACCTGCCTCGCCAGCATCTCGGCGTCTTTATCTTTCAGGAGTTCCTTGAGTTCATGCATGAAAACAACGAGATCCAGGGAATCCAGCCCGGCTTCGACGAGGTTGTACGATTCCTGACCTGTCAGGTTGTACCTGGCTTTCAGTTCGGCGAAAGAGGAATGTATGTCGGAATGGGACTTCCCGGCGTCCTTCTCCCGCGAAAAGTCGGAGAGAACGGTGAACTGACCTTGCAGCCACATCTGCTTGGTCTTATGGCGCATGATCTTCCCCGAACTCGTTCTCGGGATCGCACGAGGCGCGATGAGGGAAATCATCGCCACCTCAACGTTGAGATAATTCCGGACCGCAGCGGCAATCTTTCGTGCTTCGGGAAGCGTTCTAGGATTCTTGACTTCGGCAACGATTGCTAGCGCAGGTTCGCTGTCTTCCTGAACTTGGAACGCGGCCACGCAATTGTGCCGGATCAGACTGGATGATTTCTCCACGACGTTCTCAATGTCCTGCGGGTAATAGTTTTGCCCGCGGAGAATAATCAGATCCTTGATGCGGCCGCAGACGTAGAGTTCGCCGTCGTGGATGAATCCTATGTCGCCGGTCCGAAGGTAGCCGTCGTCATAGGGAGTATCGTCCACGATCCGGGCACGAAACTGCTTCAGAGTCAATTCAGGATTATTCCAGTAACCCTGGCACTTACCGCTTCCGGCGACCCAAATTTCGCCGATGCGCTCTGGCTTAAGAGCGAAATGCCCTTCCGGATCCACAATCTTAACGTCGAGACCCGGAAGCGAGGTTCCACAACTGACAATCTGCGTGGCACCGCCGATTTCTGAAACCTCGGTAGTCATGCGGGCCTTCCCCAGTGCCAGGGCACGCTTGTTGACGGAAACGATGTTGCGACCGCCCAGTGAGACCGCCAAAGTATTCTCGGCCAGCCCATAGGCGACATAGAAACTCTCGGACTTGAGTCCACAGGGCTGAAACGCTTCTAGAAACCGGGTGTAGGTATCCGGTTTTACGGGTTCTGCCGCGCACATTAATACGCGAAGCGAGCTGAGGTCACAAGCCTCCAGGTTTTCCTTGGAAAGTCTCCCTGTGCGCAGGCAATAGTCGTAGGCGAAGTTGGGGGCAGCCGCCGCGGTGGCGCGGTAGGTCGTTATCGCATTGAACCATAGGATCGGCCGCTGAATAAAGTCCATGGGAGCGAACCCGTAGGTCGTGCCACCTTTCAGTGCTGGATATAGGTAGCACCCGATCAGTCCCATATCGTGATACTGGGGAAGCCAGGAAACGACGACAGGAGCCGGATGGTCGATCACGAGCGGATAGGTATTCAGGATGTTTTCGTGCGTCACGATCACGCCCTTGGGCTCCATCGTCGAACCCGACGTGTATTGGAGAAACAAGATCTTCGAAGGATCGACAGGTGGTCGGCCCGAAATCGTGTCCACGAAATCTTCCGTGGCGATCCACGGAAGACCGGAAATGTAATCTACGTCGACGCCCGACGCCGAGACTCCACGTCTGGCGAGATTCGTCTTGAGGGATGCGTGGTAGTCTCTGCTCGTTAAGATCCCAGCCGCCTGGCAATCCTTTGCGATGTGGACCGTTTTGTATAGGGCGCTCTGGAAGCCGCGCGAACTGGGGGGATAGACCGGCACAGGGATCAATCCGGCGCGCACGCAACCAAAAAATGCGCAGATCATTTCGAGCCCAGGCGGGTAGGCAAGCAGAACCCGATCGCCCGCCGCGAAACGACCCTCTTCCCGCAAATGTCCCGCGATCGCTTGCGCCCGGCGAAGAAACGACGCGTAGGTGTGGGTTTCGATCGGATCGCCGTTTACGTCAAGGTACGAATAAAGTAGTTTGTTTGGGTGCTCATCTGCCAGCCTATCGAGGTGGTCCAGAATTGACGCCGTCATCAATCAGCGATCCTCCAAGGTCGAATAGAACGCAAGTCAGTAAACGAAACATACCTCGCCAGCGAGCGAGGTGAAACATGATTGAGTCTCAAAATGCAGATGGCAGTGCAGACCTGCAATGTGGGACTGTGAGAATGTACGCGTAATTTTTTTCTCACCACAAGCGTCGCTCGGCTAGCTGGGGAACGGACGTTCTCCTTCTTGCCGCACAGGACGCGAAGCAGATTTGTGGAGCTCCTATACCACATGCAGGAGGCCCCGTTCACTAAGGTTCATTGGTTGGTATATATTAGCAAAACGTTTGCACAATACCATGCGTTAATCGCGTCCTTGGATGACGCACCAGCATCCATACTCACTCCGTTCTGTATTTTTCTTGATTGCCCTTAATGGCTCGCACTAAAATGTTTGTGGCGAGACTGTCGGCGCAGCAATAATTACGCCGCGGGTCAGGGCCGTTTGTGCATCTTGTGGAACGCGTCGGGTCCAATTTACCATGATCGCGGAGGCGCCGGTGACGTTCCAACCCGAAGCGGTGGTTGCCGATCAACCGGACATCGCGGATCTTGTACCATCGGAAACTTCAGCTCCGCCCATTATCGAATCGACCGGTGCGTCTTCATTCCCGAAAGTCTTGCGGAGCCGCTTGGATAGGTTTTTTGCCGATCAGAGCATTTCTCCCAAAGCCGACCGCACAATGTGGGGCAAGATCGCCATGGGTCTGGCAGTCCTCGTGGGCGCATGGATTACTCTCTATACGCTCAGGCCCGGCTCATGGAAATTTGTCGCTCTCTACCTTTTAGGCGGCCTCGCGCAGACATTCCTTTTGCTGAACATCGCCCATGACAGCAATCACAACGCCATCTCGTCTCGGTCGCACGTCAATAAAACCCTGAATTATGTCTTCGATCTGTGCGGAATGAGCTCCTACATGTGGCGAATCCTCCATCATCGGGGTCATCACTCCTGCATCAATCTCCACGGTGAAGACGACGCGCTTTCAGGGCGCGGCATCTTTCGCTTTACACCTTATGAACCCTGGGCGCCATGGCACCGGTTCCAGCACATCTACGTGCTGTTCGTTTACGCGATGTTCTCTCTCGATTATGTGTTTTTCAGGGACTTCCAGTGTTTTTTCTTCCCGACCCACGAATATCTCAGACGCACCAAACATTCTCTGCGAGAATACGCGATTCTCTTTGTCGGCAAGGGCTTCTACCTCACTTACATGCTTGTTTTGCCGGTGATGGTGATGGGAAAATCGCCTCTGCTGGTTGCTGGAGCGTTCCTCCTGGTCAATTTGATCATCGGTTTAACCGTAACGCTCGTATTCCAGTCGACGCATACCATCGACAGCACCTACTTTCCATCGGATCGTGGCGAGTTTGAAAATGGCGTGTATCACATCTTCGCGACAACGGCCGATTATGCAACCGAAAACCCGCTTGTCGGTTGGCTCGTGGGCGGGCTCAACCATCACGTCGTCCACCACCTGTGCCCTTTCGTTTGCCATACGCACTATGCTCCGCTGACCAGGATCGTGAAGGAGACTGCCGAAGAGTTTGGGATTTCCTATCGGCAGAATCCCACCATGACCGGGGCAATCCGGCATCATCTGATACTCTTGAAGCAACTGGGGAACGAAAACTGATTCTGAGCGTTTTATCTTTTGCCCATGGCCCAGCCACCACTTCTTGCAAATGACATGAAAACTCCTCCGGTTCGGGGCAAATATCAGGACGGCTGGATATGAGTTCATCAATGCCTGTCCCCGTTGTTTCCCGATTTCGCTGCTTTGCGGATTCTCCCGCAATGGCCCGCAATCCCGTGCAGGTTTTATCCAGATACAACGAAATCTTCGGCGACACATTCCGGATCTATTTGGGTGGTCTCAAGGAAGCGATCGTTACCATCGATCCCGCTGTCATTCAGCACGTGTTGAAGACCAATGCGGAGAACTACCAGAAATCCGAAATTCAAGTGAAGCGAATGGGCCACTTCCTGGGTAAAGGCCTGCTCACGACCCACGGAGAAGCCTGGCGCACACAGCGCCGTCTGATCCAGACGGGCTTCGATCGAAAGCAACTTGAAGCGCTGTCCTCCTTTATGCGGGACTCCCTCGCCGAGTCGCTGCGGGATTTCGACCGACAGGTCCGTGTTGGCCCTGTCGATATCTACCCCCACCTGATGAAGATTACCTTCGCCATGGTCGCCCGATCGCTATTTGGCGCGCGGTTGAAGGATGAAGACATCGATCTTGTCAGCCATACTATCTGCACCGTCCAGGAATTCATCGTTCGGCAAACCCTTCAGCCCTATCTGAATCCCTGGTTCGCGGTTTCAGGCGAACTACGCAAACATGAAGAAATGCGAACCCGCGCGGACGCTGTTCTGCTCGAATACATCCGGAAGCGCCGAAACGAACCGCCCGGCCACGATCTGCTGCAGACTTTGATGGATGCGCGTTACAGCGATGGCGAAGGCATGAGCGATGAGCTCATCCTGAGCGAGAGTATGCAGCTTCTGGTCGCCGGCCATGAAACATCGTCGAATGCGCTTTCGTGGCTTCTTTATCTTTTGAGCTCGAGTCCGGACTGTCTCGAGAGGGTACGGCAGGAGTTTGATACCGTGCTCGGCGAAGCGCCTCTGAGCTACAGCGACGTTCCCAAATTTGAATTTGCGACTCAGGTAATCATGGAGGCGCTCCGCCTCTACCCGCCGTTTTGGATGGTTGACCGCATGGCTGTCGCGGACGACCGCGTATGCGACATCGCCATACCCCGCGGATCGATGGTCATCGTGTATGTGTACGGTGCGCATCATGCTCCTCGCTACTGGCAAAATCCGGAGGATTTCGATACGGAGCGTTTCACTAAAGCAAACGAGACACTGCGGACACCTTTCACCTTCCTTCCCTTCGGTGCCGGACCGCGAGGCTGTATCGGCGGAAATTACGCGATGCTGCAGATCCTCATGATTTTGCGCGACCTGCTCAGGACGTACGATTTTCAGCTTGCGCCGGGCCAAATGGTAGAAGCGCGCCCGATGGTCATCCTGCGGCCGAAACACGGGATCCGCATGATGTTCACGAAGGCAAATTGTCATCATGTGCTAGTTGAAGGAGCGCATTCGCACCGATAAGTCTTAGTGCTGTATCTGAAGCGCCCACCAGTGATGATCTACCGTTCGGATGCGAAGCGAATTCTGCCAACCCAATCTCTTAGGGCGAGATCGCCTATCGCCAGATTGCGATGTGCTCCCTACCGGCGATATCCCCCCCGGGTTTCCTTCCTTAGCCGTTCGGCTGCAACGGTCTTCAGCTGTGCGCGCAACGCCTTGATCCAGGTCTGTGAGGCAAACACCGCATCCGCTCGGTTAAGTCCAACTTAGGTCCAAAACTGGTGTTGATTCGGCGGGTTTCTGCGACTTGTGAATGGCAAGATTCTTGGAATCAGCGCAGGTTGGCGAATAACACGAAAGTAACCTACACAAAATCACGCCGCCGTTAGATGATGTCTCTTCCGGCGATCTGTTCCGGAAAGGCGAACATGCCACAGAAGTTATTGGACGTCCTTATGTTAGGCCGCTGCTCCCACGAGTTTTCCTGGCCCCGGCGTGGCGCCGACGGCCAGTTCTACCAGGTTTGCCTGCTGTGCGCCGTCGAATATAGCTATGACTGGACGACCATGCGGCGAACCCAGCGCGTCGACCGCAGCCAGTCCGCGAGCGAGGCGGAGGGCACCAGCACTCGCCGCGGCCGTAGCCGCGCGCACAAGCCTACCTGGGTGCCTCGTGCCCGGCGCCTTAAAGTCGACACGCCAGTGCGGTATCGGGTCAAAAACCTCGGTAGCTGGTACGAAGGTACAATCGTCAACCTCAGCCAGTCCGGTGTGCTTTTGCACGGCCCTCAGCGCTTTCCCGAGAACACGCTTGTGGAAATGGTTTTTGAGATGCCGGAAGAAATCTCTGGTCAAAAAAATAGCACCGTACTTTGCCAGGGACGCATTACTCGGACCAAGGACGCGCTAGAAAAGGCGCTGCCGGAAAAGGCTGAATCGAGGCTCGCAGCCAGCATCCTCGACTACAAATTCCTGCACCAGACTTAACCGCGATGCGGAACTTTCGGGGCCTGCGGGGTTTCAATGATTCTCGAACTGGACACATGCAATTGACTGAATGGTTTCCAGTAATATTTTTTCTTCGAAACCGCGGCTCTCTATGCATCTAAACTATTTACGTCAGACTTACATCATCAGGAGTTGATTTTATGAAGGCGAGGCTATCTCTTTACCTCAACGCGCTCGTTTTGTTCACTATCTTGGCTGTGGCCCTCGGCTGCTCCAAGGCTCCGACGGATGCGCAGATTACCACGGACATCCAGAACAAACTGAACACCGATTCCGGTCTCCAGGGCAAGCAACTCATTGTGCAGGCCGATAAGGGGAGCGTGACGCTTTCCGGCGAAGTGGACAACAACGCGCAGCGCGACGCCGCGGCTCGCTATGCGTCCAGTGAACCGGGCGTGAAGCAGATTGTGAACAATCTGCAAGTCGCCACGCCACCGCCGGTCGAGGCTCAAGCTCCGCCTCCGCCTGAACAGCCCAAACCTTCTCCGGTCGCAAAACACTACCGCAAGGTGTCGAAGAATCACGACGATTCTTCTAACCCTCCGACGCAGGTAGCCCAAACCGAACCGCCTCCGGCTCCTGCGCCCGCGCCTGCGCCGGCAGCGCCTGTGCCGCCACCGCCACCACCGCCGCCGCAGAAAGTTACGATCCCTTCGGGCACGACCTTGGCGGTCAGGTTGGTGGACCCGATTGATTCAGAAACCGCAACCCAAGGCCAGACCTTTCACGCTACTTTGAATTCGCCGCTTTCCGTGGATGGCGACACCGCTATTCCGGCCGGCTACAACGTTGAAGGCCATGTCGTGACCGTGCAGAGTGCGGGCAAATTCGCTGGACAATCACTGCTGGTGCTTCAGCTGGACCGCATCTCGGCGGATGGAAAGAACTATAGTATCCAAACCGATCAGTACAAGAAGCAGGGCAGCTCGCGTGGGAAGAACACGGTCGAGAAGGTGGGAGCTGGTGCCGGCATCGGAGCCCTCATCGGAGCCCTCGCGGGTGGCGGCAAAGGGGCCGCCATTGGCGCCGCAGCAGGCGGGGGTCTAGGCGCCGGGGCGCAAACCATCAGCCACAGCCAGCAAATCAAGTTGCCTTCGGAAACTGTTCTCAATTTCACCCTGCAAGCTTCTTTAACCGTGATACCAACTACGCAAGGACCTAACGCGGGACGTCCGACCCTGAACATGCAACAGTAGGCGGCCATCAATCACTTCCCAGGAAAAAGGACGCGAAATCTTCGCGTCCTTTCTTTTTCCTGGTTACTCACAAATTGCGCGACGGCGTACATCCTGCTAAATTGATTGGCTGCCGTAACAATTATCTTGGACGGTCGAGGCTCGCGCGCACAGCCATCCGTCTTTGCACTGGTTTGCTCATGCCTCTCCTCCACACTGCGCATTCAAGGTACGGTCCGAAGTGGCGTCATTGGTCCGTTCGGTACACGGCTGCGGTTGCCGTGACCGGCGTTGCCCTGTGGATCTGGTACCTGTGGCCGGTGATGCGGCAGGATCCGTTCGCCATTTTCATTGCGGCGGTAGTTGTGAGCGCACGGTATTTTGGCTTCGGGCCGGCGCTGGTTTGTACGGCTGCATCCGGGATGGCAATTGATTATTTTGCCTTTGAGCCGCGCTTTAGTTTTTCCCTTTCCGCCGATGACTACGGCAGACTGTTGGTATTTGTTGCCGTGTCGGTTCTTACGGCCGGTCTGGCCTGCCAGCGATCCCGCGCCCAGACACGTGCCGAACAGACCCAGCGGCGGATGGCCGCCATGGTCGAATCCTCCGACGATGCCATGCTCACCGGAGATATAAACGGAGTCATCACCAGTTGGAATCGAGGAGCGGAGCGGCTCTACGGATACTCCGCTGCCGAGGCCATCGGTATGCCGGTTGCGGTCCTTGGTGCGCCGGAGCATCCAGAGGAGATCGCAGAAATCACCAGAAAGGTAATGCGAGGTGAGTCCATCCAGCACCACCCCTCAGAGCGGATGCGCAAGGACGGCGCGCGAATCGTCGTGGACATTTCGCTTTCTCCGATTCGCAACGAGCGCGGGGCAGTAATCGGCGCATCCAGCATCGCGCATGACATCACCGCGCAGCGGCGTTCGGAAGAAGCGTTGCGTCGCAACGAGAAGCTGGCGACTGCCGGACGGCTCGCCGCCGCCGTGGCTCATGAGATCAATAATCCTCTCGAGGCGGTTACCAATCTGATCTACCTCGCCCGCCACCACCCCGGGAAGCAGGACCAATACCTGGGGATGGCCGAGAAAGAAGTGCTGCGGGTCGGAGCCATCGCTCAACAGATGCTGGGCTTCGTCCGCGAGAGTTCATCGCCTTCACTCCTGAACGTGGCGGATACGCTCGATGATGTTCTGCAGCTTTACCTGCGCCAGTTGAACGAAAAGCACATCCAAGTCGACAAAATCTACGATTCGGGCGTCGAAATTTACGGGTTTGCCGGGGAACTCCGCCAGCTTTTCTCCAATCTCATCCTCAATGCTCTGGATGCCCTGAACGACGGAGGCCATCTGACCCTGCATGTTGCTCAGGGACGCGAGTGGTCCAAAAGCGACGGAAGCATAACGCATAGGGCGGGAGTTCGCGTAACCATCGCCGACAACGGCAGGGGCATCCAGCAGAACGACCTGACTCGCATCTTCGAGCCCTTTTATTCCACCAAGGGGGACGCGGGTACAGGCCTGGGACTCTGGCTTTCGCACGGTATCGTGCGGAAACATGAAGGATCGATCCGGGTTCGCAGCCGAACTGCTGTGGGCTCCAGCGGCACGGTATTCTCGGTGTTTCTCCCAGGCAGCGCAGGCAGGAATCAACCCGGCAAGTCTTTGGTCGAAGGCGGCCGTACGCGGCGCGAGCCAGACGGCATTGCTTCCTGATTCAGCTCGACCTTTCTGGAAAGGCTGGCCACCAGCCAGGGGAATGAATTCGAATTTGCCCTAATCATGGTGCACTTTTTGCCTCAAAAAAAATCTCTCTTTTCACGTAAAATTTAGAAAAGAAAGGGCCAAGATTTTTCTTGGCTCCTAGATCTATGGTTCTTAAGGTAGTTACAGGCAAAATCTTGGAAACATTGAAGTTAACGTGTGCTTCAGCGGTTTCCGTTTCGGAACTGTAAGCGCAGGTTCGCACCCGGATCTGCTGTGGAGATTCGGCAGGTTGTCAAAGATCCTAGATTATCTTATAGATAACCATTGCGTTGTTATAATATCGTTGTTGCGACAGGAAATCAATAGGAAAGTGGAGTGGCCGCGAACTCGGTTCCAAATTGGGAATTTAGTCCACGCGTTTTTCCCCCGTTGTACGTACCAATCAGTCAGGTAACGCCAAAGTCGCGACCCAGGCAGCGTGAGCCCCCGACCTTTGCCAAAGCCGCTGCGAGGCACCCACCCTTCCGCAAAAAACGCGAAAGAGTGGGGCACCCTCCTTGTATATGTGATTTAGATTTGCATCCGGGATGGTCGGGCAACCCCCGAGACCGACACTTCGTCGCTAAATCAGCAAACCGTAGAGCAGCATTTTGTCGGGCTGCAGTCTCGACGACATGCGGTTCGAGCCTTCAATAGAATTAATCGGGCGGGCCTGCGTGAGCAATAAATTTCGTTTGTGGCGATGGCAGGAGAAAGCGTACGATTCGCATGAGCAAGAAATCCAAATCGGGAATTCCGGATTATGCGACACCGGAGTCAATGAAAGGGAGAAGGCAATGCTCAGGCAGATGGCTGTATTTGCAGCAGCGATAGTTCTCGCACTAGCGATTCTTGGCCTTGACGTCAGCAATAAACCTGCTTCTACGGCCGGGCCCTGGCAGGTGGATACGCGCCATTCCAGCGCGAAGCTCACCACCGATGCGACGACCGACTACGGGAAGACGAAGATAACCGTTGCTCTCGGCTACGGCAGGGTCAACGGAAAAGTGAAAATCGACGACGACCCTGCGAAAGGCAGTGTCGATTTGCAGGTCTATCCTGCTACCTCCATGGCGCCTCCCATTGGCGAAGACGGGAAGTTCCTGAGCCATTGGCTCGAGAACATGTCCAACCACACGCTGGTGTGTTTCCATTCCAAGAAGGTCGTCCGGATGCCCGACGGTCGACTGCAAGCCACGGGAGAACTCGCCGTGACTCGGGTGGACCGCAATGTCGAGGCGGCCTCAACTGAAGCCTATGCCGGGCCGGTGTATGGACCTCCAATCGTCCACCGCGTCTCGCGCGAAGGCACTTTCATCTTCGACCTTCCCGCCGCCAACGGGAACGGGCAGAACGATAGCGGTATCCAGGCGTCGGCGTCTACCAGAGTGTTCGGTGAAGATTTCCCCCAGTTGGTAAAGACCGTAGTCAATACCTACTGGCCTGTTTTGGTTCAGGATCAAAGTTGTCAAACGCCTGCCGTAGGTGAGGCCTATAGCGGTACCCAGTGCACGGGAACATTCATGATGAGTCCCGGGCTTCCTGAAGCACCACACGCGGCCAATGCCGAGGACCTCCCCGGCCCGCCGAATTTCAATACTATCGTCGGGGAAAATCTGACGATACTGGTTCAGATGCATTTGGTGCCGAAGCCGACTGGAGAACAAGCGGCCGCCAGAAACTAGTTGGCTTTGCTGGACGAAGTCTTAGTTCAGGTCGGGAGCGATAGGTGCGTGCTGCGGAGAAACTCCCGAATGGCGTTTAGGATTCGAAGGGGCGCGGCTTTCAGTCGCGCCGGAACTACGTTTTGAATGATTTACGGCACGACTGAAGGCGTGCCTCTTCAAAACCACGGCGCCCAACGAGTTTTTCTGCAGGTTCTGAAGCCGTGCCCTCCCACGAATCTCGACAGTAGGGAAGCGTCGTCGGGGGTCAGCGTGCGGACAGGAATGTCTGCGCCACACCTTTAGCCTGGCTCGCGGAAGTGGTGAATGCTTTGACCGGTTTTCAGCAAATAGGCCATATAGAACACGATGGCGAGATTGACCAGTAGAACGGAGACGTGGAAGAGACTTTGCCGGTGAATCACTTTGTAGATTTCGAAGGGTAGATAGAGGGTGCCGGAAATGAGGGCAATCCACTCCGCCCAGGCTCTGGCGTACCAGAGCCCGTAGGCCTCTACGAACCGCAGAATCGAATACGAGAGCCCGGCGGCGGCCACAGTCCATATTTTCGCGTTGCTTAATGAGTCCGCCCAATCGAGGAAGACTTGGGCAAAGTGGTGGTCCGGGCTGATGTGCAGCAGTCTGAGCAAGCCGTCGGCAATATCCCAGGGATCTTCGCGGTGCATCAGCAAAAGAACGCCGCAGGCCGCAAACAAAACGATCATTCCTTTCGTCACTTCCAGCGAGGCGACCGCGCGAAGGACCTGGAGATTGGTCCCGCAGTTTGGCTCCGCCGCCGCGACTTTGGTATGCACGATAGAACTCATTAGAACATTATCTCCCTGGCTGTAAACTCAATTGTTGCGCGGGGGTAAAAATCCCGTCCCGAATCAGCAACGTACTTACCAGCGATGTGAGGCCGGAGGCGGCGAAAATCATGGCCAGTACCACGAATTGATAGATCGCCGCATACACTGGCCTGGCTCCCGAGAGTAACATTCCGGCCATCAAGCCGGGAATCCATACGATGCCCAGCGAACGAATGGAGTCTATGGCCGGAATCAGGCTGGCCTCGAAGGAAGCCTGTACATAGGGTGAAACGCTGTTCTTGGCTTCGGCGCCCAAGGCTAGAGCGGTTTCAATTTCGCCGACGTGAGCCAGCACATCGGCGCGGAAACGGTTGAGTGCCAAGCCGTTTGTGTTCATGGCGTTCGTAATCAGCATACTTCCCACAGGGACCAATGACGTGATTGCAGTATCGATGACTCCGAGCCAGGTCATTAGCGCGATGACCGAGCCGGAGCCGAAGGCGATCGACCAGGCGGAGACGCGAAACGCGCCGGGCATGTCCTTGGCGCGGCGGGCGGAGGTTGCTCCGGCGGCGACGATCATCCCGGCGAGAAGGAATGCGCTGGTCCAGCGGGGCGCGCGAAGCAACAATAAGAGGATCGATCCCACGGCTGTGATTTGGATGATGCCCCGAAGCATCGCGACCAGAGTTTCACTCTCTAAATGAATGCCGCGTCTGCGTGCGAGCAGCACCACGAGCATAGCGGCAACCGCAGCGACGAGGGCCTGCGCCAAAACAAGATACAGTTGATTGCTAAAGAACAACTTAAGCATGCAACACCTCGTTTATGGGACCATTGCGCACCACGTGTCCTGCCTCAAGCACCAAGGCCCGCTCGGCTAGGCGGGTGGCTTGGGCGGTGTCATGGGTTACGAGCACGCAAGTCAGCCCGTGGTCGCGGACGATCCTTTGGATCGATGACTCGACCTCCAGCTTAGATGTTTCGTCGAGCGCTGACGTGGGTTCATCCAGAAGCAGCACCAGGGGCGAATTGGCCAGGGTGCGGGCGACGGAGACGCGCTGGGCTTCGCCTCCAGAGAGATTGGCGACGTTGCGCCTGGCATAGCCCTTGAGGCCCACCAACGCCAGCAGTTGCTCGGTGGAATCTTGCGACAAGGTCTCTCCGCGTTGTTGGGGACCAAAGCGCAGATTCTGCTCCACTGTGCCCGGGAAGAGGTAGGGACGCTGGTTCACCAGGCCCAGCTTTCGACGCAATTCACGGGGCGCGATCTGACGGTAGTCGATTCCTTCGATGTAAACTGTCCCGCTGGTGGGCTCATCGAGGCGGTTCAGAAGGCGGAGCAAAGAGCTCTTCCCGGAGCCGCTGGGGCCAACAATGGCGAGGACCTCGCCGGCTTGCACTTCGAAAGTTGCGTCTTCGACCAGGACTTTCTCCTTGACCACGCGGCCCAAGTGCCCGGTTCGCAGGATGGGATCGGAAGTGCTGCCGCTGATCACGTGATGCCGAGCCTGACACCGATTCTTGATTCAAGCTGTAAAGTCATTATGCTTGCGCGCGAACAGCAGTGCGCAGTTCTTCGACGATTTCGCGGGCGGCCTTGCGTGCGGCGTCCTGCTGCGTGACTTCAAAAGAAATGGCGCCGACCCTGGCGTGTCCGCCGCCGCCGTAGCGCTCGCAGACCTTGGCCAGGTTCACTACCGGTTCCGACGGGGCCCAGGGATTTGATCCTACGGAAACTTTCACCCGGAAGCTGCTCTTGCTTAGGCCCACGCTGTAGATGGATTCCGGATGCAGATAGTAAGGGACGAATTTGTTGTAGCCCTCGAGTTCATGGTCGGTCACATCGAAGAAAATCGTGCCGTCTTTCGATTCGATGCGTTCGCCGAGGATGGCCATGGATCGTTGATGACGTTCGAGGAGCGGAGGCAACAGCGAGGCGACAAAGGGCTCTTCGATGATCTCCGCCAGAGATTTGCTTGCGAGCAGCGGGATCAGTCGAGGGACAAAATCGTGGGTCTGATTCGATTCGATCACCATGGTTAGCTTCATGGCCGGGGCTTGCATTTCGACTGCGGTACGGGCGTCGGGATACATGGCGCCGTCGATGATGTCAGTCCAGTGGATCAGGTCGGCCACGGGTGTGGGATCGAAGCCGAAGCTTTGCTCGGCGATGGTGGCGATGAAGCTGGTGCAGGATTTGAAATCCGGGTCGTAGAACTTGCGGTTGCTTTGATCCTGCTCGAAGTGGGCCGCATCGGCGGGCGATAGAAATGCGCTTTCATGATGATCGAACCACCAGGTGATTTTAGGCGAACTGGAATATTTGAAATCCACGATGGCGTTTTCGTCGCCGTCGAAATTCTTTTCGTCAAACAAGGAACCGGCGCGGTGGAGCAGGCCGGAGAAAACGAACTGGACGTCGCTGCGAATCCGTTCGCGGTAGAAACGGGAGAAAAGGGCTGCCGATGAAGCGCCGTCAAAACATTTGTCGTGATAGAAGACCCGAACTCGCAAGCGTGTTTCCCTCCCGGCCAGAATCAGACAGACTACCCGAAATCACGGCCGAATCAAAAGTAAATAGGAGGCGCCATTCCAGTGGAGGGTTTTATCAAGAAAGGTTCGATGGAGGACAGATGGCGGGACACGCTTCTTGAGCGCGACGTTAACGGCCGTTTCGAAATCGTCGGCGCCTAAGCGTTGGCCTGTTTCTCAGCCATATCGCCGATCACCGGCAGTTTCCACATCTGGCCCTGATTGGCCTTGAGCAGAAGAACGATCCAGAGGGCAAACATTCCCAGCCAAATCAAGAGGTGAAGAGGAAGCAGCATCAGTCCGATGACCGGGATAAACGACAGAACCGAGAGCGCGATGGAAATTGCAATCAGTGCCACGGTAAGGAAGATGCTTTGAAACGCGTGGAAACGGACAAAGCGGCTCTTGTTATACGGTTCCATCACGAGAAATATGATCGCGGGAATGAAAGTCACATAGGCGAGCATGCCGGCTACGTTGTCGGTCATCCCGCCGACCGTGGCGACAGGGCGCGCCGCGGGAGCTCCGGAGTGGCTACACGCCGGGCAGATTGTGGAACCGTCTGGTGTTTGCGCGCCGCACACCGTGCAAAAAGCCATAGCGTCCCCTTTCAAGCATACGGTTTGAATGCGATACAGAGAACGGGCGCACATTAGCAGAAATAGACTGTCAAGGCAATCGAAATCGCAAAATTAGCCGGGACGGTGCCGATTTGGTTTCCGGCCGATAGCTGCTCGATTTTGATGGCTTGACGGGACTACATGGGATCAAATCTTCAGATCAGTTCATAAGGCTTCAGACCCTCTCCATGGACACTTCCTGAAAGCGGGTGCAAGATCGCCACCATGATTTCTTCTCCATACGAGTCGAAATCAATCCACTACAGAGGTGATTCAATGAGCCGATCCAGAAGTATGACGCCATTCAAACTACCAGCAGCGATTGCGGTGCTGTTCAGCGCGATGCTTATGGCATTGCCGCTCCCGGTCTATGGACAACAGGAAGTCGATCCGACGTGGTATAACCCATGGCCTGCAGCCAACACGGCGATGGTTCACTCTCGCCCGCAAGTGGCCATCCGTCGGGATCAACCGGTGCGGCCTGTGTCGACGGTTCAGGTCACGCGGAAGTTGCGCGGAAAGCGACCTTCAACGCAGAGCGCGGTTGTGATGGCACACTTCACAAAGTAAAGCGGAACTCCATATGCTGACAGCTACCTCGGGGCAACTCCGCCTGCCCCGATTAACTTTCAGACTTCATTCGGTCGTTGGCAGGAGCCTTTGGAGTTCCTCGGGGATTCTCGGGATCCAACCCGGCCGCGGTCATGATGGCGCGTCCCAGTTCTTCTGGGGAAACGACAAATTTCTCGGCTGGCGCCTGGCTCCTGGCGTCTTCTTCGGCGGTAGGCGCGACAAAGCGATAGCCCCGACCGACTACGGTCTGCAAGTATTGCGGCTCGTCCGCATCGTCCGCGAGGGCGCGGCGGATCTTGCGGATGGCGGTATTGATTCCCTGTTCTACATCCACGAACACATCTTTGCTCCACAACTCGCTGGAGATCTGCTCGCGCGTGACCAGTTGTCCCCTCTTTTCGACCAGAAACATGAGCAGTTGCAGCGGCAGGCCCTCGAGCCGAACTGGGATGCCATTGTGGCAGAGCTGAAATCGACCGTAATCCAGGTGGAAATCGTCGAAGCGAACTTTCTTCTCCGGCACAGCCAACTCCTACGCCACTTGATTCACCGCCGCTAGAGCGGTTTCCTTGGACAGCAGAGACGTGGCGAGCCACGTCTTTACGATTCAGGAATTCTGTTCTGCCGGGCTTGCCGTGTCAAGTGGGCCGGGGCACCGAATCAGATTATTTTTTGGCCAAGAAGCATTCGCAGACTGCTAGAGGCTTTTCCATAGCTTCGAAAGGTGCAACGAGCACTACTTGAGGCCTTCCACTAGATACAGGTCTGCAAGGGTTCGATGGAAACCATAGGCGTAGGTCTTTCCGTCCGGCGTTATCAGAATCGGCCCAATGGTGGAGACGCCGGTGGGATCGATCGGAACAATCTGCTTCCATAACGTTTTCTTTCCTGTGACTAATTCCAGGCGGTACACTTTGGCGGGCACCTCGCCGGTGCGGTAAACAAAGATGGAGCGACCGTCCTGACTCCAGTTGATTGGTACATCTCCCGCATCCATACCGTTCACAATTCTAGGGTCGCCCCCAGCCGATGGGTAGAGGTAGCCTTTTTGGTCGGGGCCAATGCCCACGACCGACTGGCCATCCGGCGATATGGCGAAGGAGGTTGCATCCACCCCCTCCGGGGAAATAGGCTGGGGTTTGCCGGCCGAGACATCTTGCGCATAGAGGCGCACGCCGCGCCCCGGTTCGTTTCCAGAGAAGACGAAGCGCTTGCCGTCCGGGAACCAGCGCGCCCACTGGTGATTAATCGAATCATTGGTAAGGGGCTGAGTTTCGCCAGCTCCGGTCGGTAAGCGACGGAGTTGTTCGGGTGCGCCTGGAGTCTGAACGATCACCGATTTCTGGTCCGGCGACAGGGCATTGGCGCCACCTTCGCCGAGCCGAATGGCCGGGGAGCCATCGGTATCACGAATGTAAACTGCGTAGGTTAGTTCTTGTGCATTCCGGTACTGCACGCCGCCGCCAACTCCCTCTTCGTCGAAGAGAACGGTTTTGCCATCGGCGGAAAGGTCCGCTGGATAAGAGTAATCCAACCAGGAAAGGTCTCGTTCTTTGGTCGCGCCCGCGGAGAGGGCCATCAGTTCGCGGCGGCGCCCGGCGCGAGCCAGCAGCACCCGCCCGTCGCGCCAGATGTCGAACACTAGCAGCGTGCCTGGGATTCGTGTAACCAACCGCTCCTTTCCGTCGACGCTGACGGCGGAGAGATAATGGTCCACTCCGAGTTCGCTGGCTGTGAACCAGACTTCGCCGGCAGGCGACCAGGCAAGACCCTGCGTACCGTACCAGTCGCGGGTCAGCTTTCTCTTCTTGCCGGACAGATCGACAACGGCGACAGCCCCGCCGTCGTCGCCCTGGTTAGGATGGTCAACGAAAGCTACGAAATCGCCCTTCGGGGAAACTCGCGGGTAACTGATCCATCCGCCGCTGGTCTGATAGAGAACTTTGCCGATGGGAAATTCCAGCCGGTCGCGACCGTCCACATTGCGCACCACGGCTAAGTTATTTCCGTCGGGAGACCAATCTGCCCACTCGACATCTTCGAGAACCGGGCGGGGTGCCCCACCCGCCAGGGGCGCTCTGGCCAATGTGCCCATGTTCACCCAGGTTCCGACGGGACGGCTGCCTAAAGACAACGCCATCTCGCCGGTCGATGAAACCGCCAGAAGTTCGGCGCGGCCCAGTCCCAGAGTGCGCGATTCGACGGTGCCCTGCCGCGCAGCGAATATCTCGCTGGGGTTGCCTTGCCAAGCGGCGCTGTACAAAATCGTCTGCCCATCGGGCGCGAAACGGGCTGAGCGAATATCGCCCCGCCGAAATGTGATCTCGTGATACAGCGGCGCGCCGGCGGTCGAAGATCCCCACAGACCCTTGCCCGCCACTAATCCCACCGCAAGAGCAACCAGAAAACCAAGACAGACCAGCACCGGCAGAAGACGACTGCGGCGGGCTCGAGTCGGGACTTCTTTTTCACTGCTCGCTTTAACCACGCTCGCTGCGGAAGTCAAGACCACTCCGCTGATCCCAGCGCGTGAGGAATCGGTGTCTCGCTTCAAGCGCTTCAGATCTGCGCGAAGTTCGGCCGCACTCTGACAGCGCAGTTCGCGGTCTTTCTCCAACGTCTTATTCAGAATGGTTTCCAGTTGCGGGGGCAACCCAGGGTTCAGCTGGACCGGCGACGTCGGAACCTTATTTAAGATCGCTTCAAAAACAACGGCGGATGTGGTTCCCGAGAATGGCTGTCTGCCAGTCGCCATTTCGTAGAGCACCACGCCGAATGAAAACAGATCCGTACGGTGGTCGAGGGTCTCCCCGCGCGCCTGCTCGGGACTCATGTACGCAATCGTTCCCATCGCGGTGCCCGGCGTGGTGAGTTGGTCCACACTGATGGCGGTGCGTGTTGCCCCCGCGGAGGCGTCAACAACTTTTCCTTGCGGGGTGAGTTTCGCCAGACCAAAGTCAAGGATTTTGGCTTGCCCGCGCTGGCTGACAAAGATATTCGCCGGTTTGATGTCGCGATGAACAATTCCGCTGGAATGGGCTGCATCGAGCGCGTCGGCAATCTGGATACCCAATTCCAGCAGCTGTTCAATCTTCAGCGGACGGCCCTCGATCTTGTGTTTGAGGGTTACGCCATCCAGATACTCCATGGCAATGAAAGCGTGCCCGTCCTGCTCACCGATGTCGTAGATGGTGCAGATATTGGGATGGTTCAGGGCAGAAGCCGCTTGAGCCTCGCGCTCGAAGCGGCCGAGGGCTTGAGTATCTTTGGCGACGTCTTCAGGAAGGAACTTCAGCGCGACGAAGCGGTGCAGTCGCGTGTCTTCAGCTTTGTATACAACGCCCATCCCTCCACCGCCTAACATCTCAACGATCCGGTAGTGGGAAATAGTCTGGCCTATCATGGTCCGAGTGGCGTTGGCCTGTTTGTTCAGGTCGAGCAATCTTAGGTGGGATTCGGTTCTCCGTCAACCGTGCACTACGGAGGCGAAACCAGCGGCGGCGGACGTGGCGGCCAAGAAGACCGAGGGCTGGGAAATCCCGAGGGGCGCACCTATTGTGGCAAGCCCAGCCGCCGTAGAAGATCGGCAAATCTGGGATCGCTGTGGAGACTCAGGAAAGGGGGAATGCACTTCAGCAGCGTGCAGCGTAAGCTTTGTCGAGCCATTTGAAGGCGTTGTCCTTGTCGCCATATTTCGACAGTCGACCTAAACGACCTAAACAGTGCCCATTCTCACTTCGGAACCGCGGGTGACGGAAAGTTGATTCCCCAGAAATTCTTTTCCACCGCGTCTGCTTCGAGAAACTCGACTCCATATGTATAGACACCCTGACGTTGTGCGTTGATCAGGGTGACTACTCGCGCCGAAAGTTTAGTCTGGCGAGTGTTCTGTAACACGATGGTTGAACCGACCAACAGCTCACGATTCAGTTGAATGGCAGCCCCATGTCGGTTCAGCTTGGTTGCCTTGGCGGGCAGAGTGAAGGCGCACTTCGTACAGTCGTCGCCTGACATCGTTATTTGAGCTTTGAGCGCCATGCGACTACTTCGGCGCTTTAGTACCTGCATCCCATCAACAGATCCAGCTTTCACGGTCCCTCCTTCGCTTACGTCTTACGAGTGGTGGAACGTTCGTCCAGGGGTGGGTTCTTTGAGATACTAGGCTAAAGCGTTGCCGGGCGGTATGTACCGAGGTCAACTATTCCAAGGTGACCTTGTGAGATGCCACAAACAGAAAGAGATCATGGACCTCAGTGATCTTGCGACCAGCCATAGCCAACGGCAGCCTAGGCGGCGATCTTGTTAACTGATCTAACTAGGCCATTTCACGTTTTAACCACTAGTCAATAAGTGCTATCGCGACGATGCCACAATCTTGCGGCTTCTCTTCGCCTTTTAAAGCTCGGTGAGTGCTATCGAGATTTGACCGCCAACCGCCTGCACGGCCAGTATTTTGTCATTACCAATCCAGCACAAACAGATCGGCAGCGCCTGGGCCAACGAAGCGGAACAGTTCATCCATCGCATTGTAAGATGGATTCCGCGGAGCATTGTCAAACTCAGTCTCGAAATTGTCTAGCGGACGCGGGGAAATACAGCCGATCAGCCATCCGACGTGGGGCGCCTCATGAATCAAGATTCCTTGCTCGGGACCCGGCAGCCCCCCATGGACCCGAAAACACCTGCCGTCATGCCCTCGGCGTAATTCTTTGACCGCGGAATTGCCAATCTCGTAGGTGATCCGATAGGGGTCGGGCTTGGGATGAAGCTGGACGTAGCCTACGCCTTTGCCGCTATCGCTCCTGAACCTTTCCATTGACGTGTACTTCTTCACATCGGTGATTGGGGCGCCGTCCGTCGAAAACTTGAGAGTTCCGGTAGCGATGTCGATTGTTCCCGCCCCCGCTGTTCCACCGTTCAAGAGCCGCACCGAAGTAATCTTTGGTCCTTCGACGGCGATTAACTGTCCCCATCTTCCGCTCTGACGCCCGTGCATGAAGGCGTTCAGGGGATTACGTGTCAAGACGAGCGTGACTGCCATAGCGATTCTCCAAACGTACTCTCTAACTATGAAATCGGAAACGGATGGCAAAAGACGACAGGGTGCCCAAAAAGTATGAGTCACGACCCTTGCCTTATCTCGGCGTAGACATGGTCATGACAACGGGGCCACCAATCGATGTTCAGGACTGTGCCACGAATTAACCGTCGTTTGCCTGTGCAGCGCATACGCTCAGGACGGCTAACAACCCGAACAAGAGGGCTTGGTGTATGCAGATTTCCAAATCGTGACTCGCACTCAATAATAACTTTCGCAAACAGGGCGATTTCGCTCATTGAGAATTGGCGGTTTCCCCCACATCTCCGCCATCGTTTCCGCTTGCAAGGCCGGGGGTGTAGCATTTTCCCTCGATGGGTATAATCCCCTACTTTCGTTGACTAGCCGCGGGCGCGGTCCGTAAGATGAAGCGACTCGAAAGCGGGCATCCTTACCGTGATTGGCCAAACCTTCTCGCACTACCGGATCGTGGAAAGGCTCGGTGGTGGCGGTATGGGCGTGGTCTACAAGGCTGAGGACACGCGGCTGCATCGGTTCGTCGCCCTGAAATTCTTGCCCGAGCAGGTTGCGCGCGATCCGCATGCACTGGCACGTTTTCAACTCGAAGCCCAAGCCGCGTCCGCGTTGAATCATCCTAATATTTGCACGGTTCACGACATTGGCGAGCAGGACGGCGAAGCCTTCATCGCGATGGAGTTTCTGGACGGGATGCCCCTACAGTACCGCATTGCGGGGCGTCCGCTGCCAATGGAAACCCTGTTGTTCCTGGGAATCGAGATTGCCGATGCTCTGGATGCCGCCCACGCCCATGGCATTATTCATCGCGATATCAAGCCGACAAATATTTTTGTAACCAAGCGCGGCCACGCCAAGATTCTGGATTTCGGCCTGGCGAAGCTCAGCGTGGGAGACGAAGCCAGCGTCAGTGGGAACACTTTCGGGGGCATCACGCAGTCGCCGGAAGATCTCGTGCGCTCCGGCTCCGCTCTGGGAACCATCCATTACATGTCCCCGGAGCAGGCACTGGGCCGACCGCTGGATTCCCGCACCGACCTGTTCTCGTTCGGGGTCGTGCTCTATGAGATGGGGACCGGAGTGGTGCCTTTCCAGGGAAAGACCACAGCCGCCTTTTTCGACTCTCTGATTCACAGCGTGCCGGAGTGGCCGCTGCGATTTAATCCCGCGACGCCTACCGAACTTGAACGCATTGTGCGAAAGGCCCTGGAGAAGGATCCTGGGCTGCGATATCAAACCGCGGCTGAGATGAGGGGTGATTTACAGCGTCTGCGCCGGGAGATGGAGTCAGGACAAGTGGCGTCGGTGGGATCAAGCACTGGTTCCGTACCTGACTCGAAGGACAGAATCCGTGCTTTGTTCAGCATGGCCTTGAACACGGTTGAGGCGAGGGCCAAGCCGAGCCTGACGAGGTGGATGCTGTTGGGTTTCGTTGGGCTTGCGCTATTGGTCGCAATCATTTTGTTCATGAGATCACACAAGTCTCCGCCGGTTGTGATTTCGTCGCTGCAGATCACCAATGACGGGACATCGAAGCGTTCTCTGGTCACCGACGGCACTCGGCTGTACTTTTCTGAACATCTGAGCGGCCACTCGGTGCTGATGCAGGTGTCGACCTCGGGTGGAGAGACGGCACCCATACCAACGTCGCTGGCCAGCGCCGACATCTATGATTTCTACCCGGGCCGTTCTGAATTGCTGGTGAAGGGTGTGGCGGAAGGATCCGAAACAGAGTGGCCGGTTTGGGTGTTGCCCGTTCCTGGAGGGTCACTCCGTCCTGTGGGCAACATCCTCGCACACGCAGCCGCCTGGGCACCCGATGGTCAACACATCGTGTACGCGAAGGCGTCAAGCTTGTACACCTGCAATGCGGACGGAACCGATTCGCACGAACTCATGACGGTACCGGGAGTTCCTTCCGCGCCTCACTTTTCTCCCGATGGACGCCGCTTACGCTTTACCATCCGGGACACGAACCAACGCACTTCGTCCTTGTGGGAGGTTTCGGCGGACGGCAGTGGTCTGCATCCGATTTTGCCAAACTGGAACAAGCCAGCGCAAGAATTTGGCGGGACTTGGACGCCAAATGGAGAATACTTCCTCTTCGAATCGACTCGCGACCACACCCAGAATATCTGGGTCCTGGGCGAGGGTGGGTCACTGTTGCGGAAAACTGAAGCTGAACCGACGCAACTGACAGTGGGGCCGCTCATGTTCAGTAATCCGACTCCGAGCCCCGATGGAAAGAGGCTGTTCGTGATCGGTCAGCAGCGACGGTTCGATTTGATTCGCTTGAATGGCAAGTCACAGTTCTCTATCTACGTGCCTGGTATCTCGGCGGGAGAGGCCGATATCCTGCGTAACGGCGAGTGGATGATCTACGTTGCGCATCCGGAACTGACGCTGTGGAGGAGCAAGCGGGACGGGAGTTCCCGGACCCAACTGACGTACGCGCCGATGCAAGCGCATATCCCACGCTTCTCACCGGATGGGACGCAAATCGCATTCATGGCTTCGCGTCCGGGAAAACCCTGGAAGATCTTCGTGATGCCCGCCGACGGCGGCACGCCGCGTGAGGTGACCGCGGGCGACCACAACCAGGGCGATCCAACCTGGACAGCCAAAGGCGATGCGATTGTGTTCGCCGGAATTCCTTGGCTGGACTACGGGACTGCCAGCGGTCCCAATATTCACATCGCTGACTTGAAAACTTCGCAAATCTCCGATATTCCCGGCTCTGAAAATCTTTTCAGTCCCCGCTGTTCGCTCGATGGACGTCACGTGGCGGCCCTGTCGGCGGACTCCACGAAGCTGATGCTCTACGACATGGAAAAGAAGAGTTGGTCCCAGCTCGCGGTGTCACGATTCGGTTTCGAGAACTGGTCTCACGATGGCAAGCATCTGTACGCAGAAGATTATTCCGATAAAGCCGATGACCTGGTACGCGTAGGCGTCGCCACTGGAAAAATGGAACGCCTGCTCAGCCTGACGGAAATTCCGCGCGGCTTCGATCCGTGGGAATTCTGGGTGGGACTGGCGCCCGATGACTCGCCGCTCCTGATGCGGGATAGAAGTACGCAAGAGATCTACAGTCTGGATGCGCGTTTCCCGTAGATTGACCGTAGGATAAACGCAAATGGTGGAGGCGGCGGGAGTCGAACTATTCAGGGTATTGATAACACGTAACTTATTGATTCCAGGAATTGCCACAACGGCTAAAAAGGCTCCATTGCCTGATCCATTGTACGTTTATTGTACGAAAATCCCTTTCGCTCTGGAGTCCAACAAGACCTGCATGGCACCCACAGTATCGCATAGATTCTCAGAGATGGATTGAAAAAGCACATAGATTCCCCCGATTCCGCAAGTCACCGCTTTTCCTTTTTTCCTTCGGCGCGTCCGCTTGCCGTCTCCACTACTTCCGCTTGCTCCTGATCCATCAACCACGGATTCCTCTTAGCTTACCGATTGCGACTGCGGGGGTGAACTTGACGCTGCTACAATCCCCGTGGTCAGAACTACTCCGTCGATTCGTGACATCACTGTATGCTCAGGGCGAACAGCAGACTGCACCAAACTCTTGGAGACGCTGGAGTCAATTTTCTCAATCATGCCGCGGGTGCGATTGGGCGCATTCTCCCTCACGTTCAAGTCTCTTCCTGGGTCGAATCTTCGTGGGTAGAGCCCGCTTCGGTGTGGACCTCATCTAGCTTGACAGAGATCCGCGTCACATTGGCAATAGGGCCTCGCGACGACCCAACGAGCCGGGCTCTGACGGCCACCGTCAAACGGCGCCGCGTACCCGGTCCCGGAGGAGCTGCGCGGGGAAGTCTCGATCTGCGTGAGTATGACATTTGCAAACGCATTGCGACGCGAATCTCGGAAGTTCTGGGACCAACTACGCCAGAGGGGAATGAGGCTTCGATTAAAGCTATTCGCGATGCATTCGACGAGTATGTTGTGGCTCAGCATGTGGAAGCGCACTATGGTTTGCCTGACCTGTCCGTGGCCTCGATTTTCGATGCCCTCCACACTCTTTCAGAGCAAAGCTATGAGAACAAAGCGCTGACGTTCGGATGTGTCCTGGATTCTCGGCAAACTGCTAACAGCAACAGCGCGCACTTTCCCGGAGAGTTCTTAACGTTTAAGAAATATAAGGCGCTTTCCGACGGATTTCGCACTGCCTATCACGTGTCAGCAAATGGAAAAATATTGAACTTTGTTGATCTCGATCGGTTTGATAGACGACACCTTACCGAAAAGCATCATTATCCCTATTGGGCGGAGCCCATTGCTCGCGCGAGTCGCGAGGGAAGGTGTGGAGTAGCACTGAGCCGTCAGGGGGACATCCTAGTCTTTGATGAAGGAACACTTCGTTTCACGTATCGATACGGCCGATGGCAGTACTGGAACCATGCGCATCTGGTGCATCTACTCCGCGATCTCGCCCGTGCCCAGCGTGTCCCCAGAAGCATTCTCGGACGTGTTGTGGGAGCCATCTATCGTGCGGCGCTCGACGTGTCTTTTCGTCGCTCCGGAGGTCTATTTGTCATCCTTCACAATCGCAGGAATGTCAGTGAAGTTGTTCGCCAGGGCGAGGCACTTGCGGATGGGAAGCGCGAAAAAATGGATCTGGAATTCGATGCTGTAATAGTCAAACATGCGATTCAGTCACTTCCACGTGCCGTGGCAGTGGAGCTGGCCGCGCTGGATGGCGCACTCGTCTTCGCCAATTCCGGTCGGTTGCTCGCTTATGGAGCCGTGCTTCACCCAAGAAAGGCGGGCAAGCTTCGTGGTGCCGAGGGGAGTCGCACCAAAGCGGCGATAGGCGCCTCGAATTACGGACTGGCTATTAAGGTCAGTTCTGATGGCGACATTACGGTCTATAGCAACGGCAAATCCTTCATAACCATGTAGGTTGTGAGTCAAAAGCCAGGAGTTGTCTGGAACAGTTGCCTGTCATCCGCCGAGAAAATCTATTCGGACGTATCGTCGGCAAACAGGACAGCCATGAAGATCCTAGGCCTAGACCCCCAGCGAAAATGACTCCAATTTTCCTTAGCTATTCCTGCCTGGAATAGCTGTCCGCCGAACATTCATTGGACATGGTGATTGAGCGAGGTTAGCTTTGCGCCAAAAGCAGACGATTTGAAGTGCTGCCGGAGGTGCATATGCCACATTGGTCCCAAGTCCATCTCGTCCGCCAAGTCCAGCCCCTTCTTCGGTCGAAATGCTTTCGTCCAACCGCCTTTGTTCTTGCCCTGCTTTTCCTCGTGCCTCTAGCCGCGCTGGCGCAAGGTTCACCGTTCGACACCGGCTTTAACGCAATACAGAGCCTTTTCACCGGCACCATTGCGAAGGTTGCAAGTCTGGTTGCAATCGTAATCGGAGGCTACGGTTTCGCGCACGGCGAACCCGGTGCGAAAAAGGCGCTCGCCGGCGTTGCCGCCGGAACGGGCATTGCGGTACTTGCGGTGAACGTCCTGAGTTGGCTCTGGGGCGTATAGCGCCCTTCACCCCGCGCTTAGACGAGGAACTTATGCCCGACAATGCACAGCAGAAGCATCGCACAAATCGAGTCTTCAAGAGTCTGCACAAGCCCCTCACCTATTTGGGCGTTGAGCGGACGCTCTTCTACTTCGTCTCTGTGGGCGCCGTGGGCGCCTTCAACCTCTTCAATTCCATCCTCGCAGGTATCGCCGTTTTCATTGGCGGCTTTGCCTTCGGCCATTGGGTAACGAACAGCGATCCGGCATTCCTCCGCATCCTCGCAAAGTCCGAACGCTACAAGCTGCGCTATGACGCCGCGAAGCAGCAAGTTCCACGCGTGGAGGTAGTGTGATGCTGCGTCTCGATAAAGTCATCAAGCCCTGGAAAGAGAGCGCGGCTCTCAACGACCACATCAACCTCTACGGCTTCTGGAATGAGACGACCTTCCTTACCAAAAGCGGCGATCTAGGCATGGTTCTCAGTGTTCCTGGCGTGGACTACGAAAGTCTGGACCGCTCCCAACAGGAGTATGCAGTGAAGAGGCTGGAGGCGGCGCTAAAAGCGTTTGGCCCAGGCTTCCATGTTTACCAGTACCTCTTTAAGTCGAACCGCCCCGACATACCGTTCGCAACGTACGATGACCCCATTGTCGCGGCAGCTATTGACCAGCGACGGAAATTCTTTCAAGCCAAGCGGGACCACCTTTATCAAGTTGAAATCTTCTACTGCATCCTGCTCGAAGGCGCCCGGTCGAAGACCGGGGTCGGCACGGCGCTAGCTCGCCTGTTACGCGATCCAGAGGGCGCGATTGCGGAACTCAAATCGCAATTCACCAACGACAGCATGAAGAAGTTGTTGCGGACGCATATCGAACGCGATCTTCAACGCCTCGACCAGCACGTGCAGGCATTCGCTCGGCAACTCGCTGATTTCATGCAAATTGAGGTGTTGAATCGCCAAGGGCAGTTCAGGTTTTTCCGCCGCTTGCTGAATTATGACGACTGGCGTGTTGCCGGGAGGCCGCTGTCCACGCAGTTTCTCGACTATCAGGTGGTCAACTCCGACATCGAAGCCGAACGCGATCATCTGCGGGTCGGCGATCACATCGTCCGTGTGCTGACGATGAAAGAGGCCATCACCGAAACGAGGCCCCTGGTGCTGGACGCGTTGTTGAAGATCTCCGCCAACTTCTATGTGGTCAGCGAGTGGACGCCCCTCCCCGCGGACAAAGCCCGCAAAGAGGTGAACAAACGCCGACGCCACTTCAATATGTCCAAAACAGGGTTTGTCTCCCAAATGGGCAACGATGCCACGAAGACGAACCCACGCGACGTGCTCGTGGACGAGTCCAAACAAGCTGACATCGAAAATCTTGGCGATTGCTTGCGCGCCCTGGGTGACGGTCAATCTCTGGGAGATTTCTCACTCACGATTGTGTTGTATGGCCGGTCACGAACGGAAGTCGATCAGCTCGTGGCCGAATTTACTGGCGTCTTCACCAACGCGGACGGAAATCTGTTTGCGGAAACCTACAACCAGCTGAACGCCTATTTCGCCACCGTGCCGGGTAACTATGCGCTCAACCTCCGCAAACTGTATCTGCTCAACACGAACTACTCCGACCTGTCGTTTCTGTTTACGATCCTTCCCGGCGAGAAGACAAACGCGCATCTCGGCACGGAATACCTGGCAGTCGTCGAAACCGACAACAGCACACCCTACTACCTCAACCTGCACACCGGCGACGTTGCCCACACCCTGATTCTCGGGATGAGCGGTAGTGGAAAATCCTATCTTTGTGTTTTTCTGTTGCAAAACGCGCAGAAATACAAGCCGCTGACTTTCATCTTTGACATCGGCGGCAGCTTCCAGTCGCTTACGACGATATTCGAGGGCTCATATCTCAACGTGGGTCAGGAAGCGCGGGACTTCATCATCAACCCCTTTTCGCTGCCCCAGACCAAAGAGAACCTGCAGTTTCTCTTCAGCTTCTTCCGAGTGCTCATTGAGGGCAACGAGCAGCGTTACCGTCTGGACTTCAAAGAAGAACGCCGGCTCTGGGATGCGATCGAGCGAATCTACGTACTGGACCCCAACCAACGCACGATCTCAAACTTCAGCAACATCATCGGCGAGTTAAAAGAACGCCTACACCGTT